>SAMEA3387482__coassemble_3814_pt1 | contig 6550 bp, 4 predicted proteins | sample SAMEA3387482__metabat2_high_PE_030 | metagenome-assembled genome bin SAMEA3387482 (sample SAMEA3387482) | Felis catus | biome: Faeces | place: United Kingdom | collected 2012 | reverse complement strand
GTTATCTCAGATAGATCGGTTGCACCAACCTGCACTTTTCCGTTAGGAACAGTGGCACGCCACGACGAAGGTGTGATGTTCTGCCCCAGATGTATAGGTGTTGCACCAACCCGCACTTTTCCGTTAGGAAAAGTGGCACGATACGCCAAAGGCGTAGCGTTCTGCCCCACCGTCCTGTCACAATGGTGACAGGACACCTCCCCTTGTTAAGGGGAGGCATAAAAGTTCCTATAAAGCTCCCTTGTGTAAAGGGAAATCGTTTTGGGTTACAGCCTCCCCTTCGCAAAGGGGAGGTGCTTCATCCTCTTGAGGATGAAGCGGAGGGGTTAACGCCACGCAAGCGTGGCGTGTACGGTCACCAAGGTGACCGTACCAGAGAGGGGTGCTACGCCACGCAAACGTGGCGTATACTGTTACCATTGTGACCGTACCAGATAAGTAAAACGCAAAAGAGAATCAAGGAGGGAAAAATCCATGCAGGCAATCACACAATGGGCGGCAGGCATCTGCTTTGCCATCGCAGCGGCGGGCATCTGCGGGATGCTGGTGCCTCAAAACGCTTTGGGCAAAACCTTTCGGATGCTGCTGTCGGTGTTTTTTCTGTGCAGCGTGCTTTCTCCACTGCGATCCTGTTCGCAGTTGCGGTCCTGTTCGCAGCTGGAACTGCCCGCCGTCGACACACCGCCCGAGCAGCTTGCCGAGGAGATTTCTCAACAGCTCGAAGAGCAGTTGACCGACCGAATTGCCCAACAGCTGGCAGAACAAGCCGAACCGCCGCTGACAGAAGAGCAGGCGGCGCAGGGATAGTCCGCATAAAATCAAACGGCACGGAACCGTTTTTTTGACACAACGCAGGCATAACCGCTGCCGCTGGTGGCATAGAATGGGAACAAAACCGCCGACAGCAACTGCGGCAAGGGGAGAACAGCAAAAGCCAAAAAGGAGGAAGGGCAAAATGCAGCAACAGCAAACCGAGCGATGGACACAGCAGATGCAGCAGATGTACGAGCGGGTGGCAGAGTGGCTCAAAGGCTTTTGGCAGACCCTTTGCACCCTCTGGCAGGACCCGCACAAGCGGGTGCGCCTGATGGTGGCAGCGGGCTTTGCCGGGATGGGGCTGATCCTCTGCTCCCGGCTGTGCCAGCCGCCAAAGGACGAGGGCAGACCGATGGCAGCCGCACAAACAACCGAAACCGCGCCGGAAGCTTCGCTCGAGCAACAGCTTGCCGAAAATCTGGGTCGGATGCTCGGGCAGCTGGAGGGCGCGGGCGAATGTCAGGTGATGGTGACCCTGCGCCAAAGCCCGCGGACGGTGTACGCCAGCGAGCAGAACAGCCGCGCACGCTCATCAGGGGAAATCTACCCCATCGACCAGGAGCAGCAGAACAAGCCGGTGCTGGTGCGGGACGCCCAGGGTGTGACCCGCCCGCTGGTGGAAGCAACGCTGGCAGCGCAGGTCAACGGGGTGCTGGTGGTCTGCCCGGGCGCAAACAGTGCGCGGGTCTGCCAGCAGATTACCGAGGCGGTGACAACGGTGCTGGGAATCAAAAGCACGCAGGTCTGCGTGTTTGCCGGCAACCGATGAAACCATAGAAAAACAGTCTTGCAGGAGGTAAGGATATGAACATGATTGTAGGAAAAAAACAGATCGTTTTAGCTTCGCTGGTGGCAGCGCTGGGAGTTGCCGTCTACTTAAATTACCAGTTTGCCGGGGAGGACCTGGAGCTGGTCACCGCCAACACCACCCAGCAGACGGCGGTGGAAGGCGCGCTGGAGGAAACGCAGGAGCAGGAGCATTACGGCGACGCGCAGTTTGTGGACAGCAAGCAGGTCGCCCGGAACGCGCAGGAGGACGGGGAATATTTCTCGCAGGCGCGGCTGACCCGCCAAAAGACCCGCGACCAGGCGCAGGAGGCATTGCAGGTGATGCTGACCGACACCGCCCTGACCCAGGAACAGAAGGATGAGCTGACTGCCCAGGCAGGCGGGATGGTGCAGGCAATCGAAACCGAGGGCAGAATCGAAAACCGCATCAAAGCAAAGGGCTTTGACGAGTGCATGGTCTACTGCTCAAGCGAGAAGGTGGATGTCATCGTTAAAGCGCCCGAGTTGCAGGAGGGACAGGTGGTGCAAATCCGCGACATCATTCTGGGTGAGACCAAGGTGCCGGTGGAAAATATCTCGATTGTATCTGTCAAATAAAAAGCAGTGGCACGCCATGCCGCACCAAATGTGTGGCATGGCGTGCCACTTTTCCTGCCGGAAAAGTGCAGGTTGGTGGAACGTTTATGTATCTGGTATAAAACACAGATATGACGCAGTCATATCAAGACATGAGTCCGATCGTGGCGTTCCACCCTCCGTCAGCCTTCGGCTGCCACCTCCCTCAGCGAGGGAGGTCTATGGTGCAATATTTATCTATCTGGTGTAAGACACAGATATGACGCAGTCATATCACGCCACAACGTAGTTGTGGTACGACACACTGAAGGTGTGGCGTTGTCTCCCCTTCACAAGGGGAGATGTCCGACAGGACAGAGGGGTAAACATCAAGGCTTCGTCTTGCTGTGCTACGCCACGTCTATGACGTGTCGTGCCACTTTTCCTGTCGGAAAAGTGCAGTATGTGGAAAGCACAGAGTTTTCCTGCCGGAAAAGTGCAGGATGGCGGAGGGTTCTGCCTAAAAATGTATCGTAAATTTTAACAGAAGTTTCTGCAAAACAGCAGCAGGATTTCACATCCGCAATGAAAATGAAGAAAGTATACCACAACAGTTGATTTGAAAGAAAAAATACGGTATCCTTTTTGGTAGTAAAGACTGCATAATAGATAAAAACATCCGTAAAAGTCTTATAAAAGCATCAGCAAACGCTTTTGTTTGGCAGGCAAAAGGTGCAGTCCCATCCGACCAACCACCACCTGACATCAGAAAGGAACCTATGCGTATGAAAAAACTTTTTTCGGTATTCCTCGCCTCGCTGCTGCTGTTACAGCTGAGCCTGTTTGCGCTGGCAGATTCTTCCAAATCCGCAGCCGCCGCCCAGCAGTACAGCCTGCAGGTCATCGACAATGTGATGCAGTTTGTAAAGAATGACAAGGTCGTCCGTTCGGTTTCGCTGCAAAATTCGACCATCAATCTTGGAAAAAGCAAACAGGGCGGCATCCGTGTCTCTGTCAAGGATAGCACCGGAAAAAGCAGAAGCTTCACCCTCGGCTCCCAGACCGCGCTGACCGTCAGCGGTGAGCTGCAATCCTTGCAGCTGAGCAAAAGCCTGCCGGCATCCGCATCCGTTTCGCTGGAAAAGGGTGCAAAGGTCGAAAGCCTCAAGGTCAACGCCGCCTGCAAGGTGCAGTTGCAGGGCAAGGTCAGCCAGCTGAAGGTGACCAACGCAAACGCCAAGGTGACTGCGGAAAAATCCGCTTCCATCGGCTCGGTGTCCACCGTTTCCGCAAACGCGCTCAGCGGTATTTCCCAGGCAAAAATCACCGTCAGCACAGCAGGCTCGCTCTCTGCCGGTCGTGACCAGATGAACGACGACAGTCGTTATGAGGACGACCGTTATGACCGCGATGACGACGATGACCGTTATGAGGATGAAGAGCAGGAAGAGGAGCTGCCGGATGACAAGCCTTCTGTGCCGGATTCCCAGCGCTACCGCATCACCTCCATCCAGTCCAAGCCTGCCGAGGTGCTCTTCTCGCTCAACCTGCCTACCGAGCAGCCGCTGACCAAGGATGACATCGCCATTTTGTGCAACGGCTCGGGCAAGGATATGACCATCGTCAACGTCTACACCAAGGACAACCAAAACTACACCGTCACCACCGCCTACTATGCGGACAACGAGTATTTCCTGAGCATCCAGCTGGCGGACGGCAGCATGATCAACAAAACCTTCACCGTCTCTCTGCTGGCTCCGCAGCTGGAAAAGCCGTTCGTTGAGTGGAGCGGTGAGAACTCGGTGGAAATCACCTATGTCTCCGATGCAGCAGGCTCGCTGTACTATCTGGTGCAGCCGGTTGCCGCCCAGACCCGCAACCTCTGGGAAGAGCAGGAGGAGCCGACCGCCGACCAGCTCAAAGCCAAGGGCACACAGCTTGAGATGAAGGTGCAGAGCAACCGGTTCACCATCGACAATCTGGATGCCCGCACCGCTTACACCCTGTACTATCTGGCGGTCGACAACTTTGACCGCACCAGCCAAATCTACACCGCCTCCATCCCGGCAAAGACCGAGCAGCCGGAGAAGAGCGAAATCACCATCGTGGACATGGTCATCAACAGCAATATAAACATAGATGAAGTATCGGTCCACCACTCCTTTGACATCACCTTGAGTGAAGCGCCGCAGGAAGAATTGACCCTAGACCAGTTCTTTGTAACCTGTCCGCTTGGCGATATTGAGCTTGGCAAGCTGACTAAACGCAGCGACACCGAGTACCGCGTCGAGGTCGCTCCTTATACCATCCTCAAGGACAATAACACCTACACCTTGACCATCACCTTTGCAGACGGTTCCACCGCCTCGAAAAAGGCGTTCCTGGACTACTCCGCACCAGAAATCAGCTCTGTAAAATTGAACCGCACCTCCGAAACCACCGCAGAGGTTTCTTTCTTCTCCGATACCGACGGCATCCTCTACTGGAAGGTGCTCAACCAGAAAGAGATTCCGCAGGACACCTCTCCAAAACTGCCGGAAAAAATCATCGAAGGTGGCAACCGGGTAGACATCATCGGTCAGACCACCAATGTGCTGGAGCTGGAAAACCTCACCGATGAAACCCAGTACTTCTGCTTTGTCAGCGAGGACGAATACGGCAACCGGATGAATTTTTACGACTATGAAAAAATCCCAACCTACGTTGCACCCGAACCGCCGGTACAGCCGGAGGACACCTTTAATATCGCATCCCTGCGTGTAGAAAAAGATACTCTTTTTCCACTTGGAGAAGTACACTATCTTTATCTCTCCTTTGATGAGGAAGGTATTGCAGGGCAGATTGAATTGTCAGATATTACCATCAGGGGAATGGGCGTATCTTTAAATGGGGATAAAGGATTCTTTACCAAAAGTGTTGATAGTGACAATCCTCAGAGAATGTACTTCTACACACGCAAGCTTCTTGCCGCAGGAGATTATACCATCACCATCAATCTGAACGGCAAAACAGCAAGCAAAGATTTCACCATCGAATAATCCCCCCTGCGTAAGCAAACTCGCAAGCAGCCAACCGGCAGATAAAAGCAAACGCTTTTGTCTGCCGGTTTTCTTTTTCCCTTTGCACCGCCCTTGCTGAACGTTTTCTACAAATACAGCTGCACGATTGTGAAAAAAATTAGAAATTTTGCAGACAAATTCCCGCTTCTCTCTTGCATCGTGCAGCAAATGATTATATAATGAAAGCAACAGCTTTTGATGAAAGCATTATCTTTTGTGTCAAGGAGGAATCACCATGCAAAAGGTGACCATGCAGGACTTTGAACAGATTCGTTGTTTATCGCAGGTTGCGTTTTCGCCAAACGGCAAGGCGGCAGCCTATGTCGTCAGTCAGCCCAGCTTAAAGGAAAACAGCTACCTTTCCTACATCTGGGTACTGGAGGACGGCATTTCCCGCAAGCTGACCGCAGGCGGGGAGGAAAGCGGCTTTTTGTGGCTGGACGACCAGACGCTGCTGTTCCCCGGCGACCGCAGCCGCGGCAAAAAGCAGGAGGGCGCACAGGAAACAACCGTCTACAACCGCATCAACATCCACGGCGGCGAGGCGGAACCGGCGTTCACCATCCCGATGAAGGCAAGCGGTCTGCAAAAGGTCGATGACACCCACTTTCTCTTCATCGGCAACTTTGACCACTACCGCGCGGATTTGAGCGGCTTGCAGGGCGAAGAGCTGGAACAAGCCAAACAGGCGCTCGAGGAGGAAAAGGACTACGAGGTGTTCGACGAGCTGCCTTTCTGGTCCAACGGCAAGGGTGTGGTCAACAAGCGCCGCCGTCGCCTCTACCTGTTCGATGTGACCAGCGGAGAGTGTCAGCTGCTCAGCCCTGCGTACATGAATGTTTCCTCCTTCCGCTACCGCGCGCAGGACGACCTGCTGCTCTACTACGGTCACGACTATGAGTGGATGGACGACCAGAAGGACGATATGTACCTGCTGCATCTGAATCACCCGGAGCAGCAGCTGCCTATTCAGCAGCTGAAAATTCAGCTTGAGCACCGCTATGGGGTGGATGCCGCCGACTTTATGGGCGATCAGCTGATAATCGCAGCCTCCACCGGCGAGCGGTACGGCACCAACGAAAACCCGACCTACTTCACCGCCGACCTGCACACCGGTGCGCTGACCCAGCTGTGCGACCTTGACCCGAGCATGGGCTCCAGCGTCGGCTCCGACTGCCGCCACGGGGGAGGCACCACCGCCAAAACCACCGACACCGCCTGGTACTACACCGAAACCCGAGGCTTTAACTCCTGCATTGTGCGTCTGGACCAAGATGGCAAAGAGACCCAGATCCCCCCGCAGGTAAACGGCAGCGTCGACTGCTTTGATT
>SAMEA3387482__coassemble_3103_pt1 | contig 8719 bp, 11 predicted proteins | sample SAMEA3387482__metabat2_high_PE_030 | metagenome-assembled genome bin SAMEA3387482 (sample SAMEA3387482) | Felis catus | biome: Faeces | place: United Kingdom | collected 2012 | reverse complement strand
CGCCGACCTTTCCCGGGCGACCCTCATGGTTAAAATTTCCGCTGCCCTCCCCGCCGTCCTCGGCGATGACGTCCTCGGCGATGACATCCTTGGCGATGACATCCTTGGCGATGACATCCTCGGCGATGACATCCTCGGCAGCTTCTGATTTCATTATACCACCTTGCCGCCCTGGTTGTCCAGCGGTATCGGGAATCGGATTATCATTCACTTCCAGTCCTTCCAGCAGCGCCGCCCAGCCGTCGTCCTGCGGGTTTTCAGGCTGATTATCGAGAATACTTTCAACGTCCACCTGCTCGTCTTTGGCAAGCGCCTGCCGTACCTCATCGGGCTGTATCGCCTGCATATCGATGTAGAGCTGTGCCGTTTGTGCCGCTACCTGTGCCCGCTGGGCTTTGGTAAGCTCTACGGTTGCCTTTTCCGTCTCGCTCAAGCTCCATAACGGCTTGAAGGTTGGTTTGATATTTCCCGGGTTCTCGATGCTTCCATCATAAACCCCTGCCTGCACAATCGCTTTTATCAGGGTGCGGATATTTTTCTTGAGCATCCGCTTTTGGATACCCTCCACAAAATTGTAGTAGTTTTCCAAATCGCTCTCACCGGTTGCGTTTTCGCCGGCGGGGGAACGCCCAAACAGGATGGTTTGTGGGATGCAGGTAACTGCCGATAAGAGGTTGCAAGTACTTTCCAAAATTTCCTTCGTTCCTGTCATCTGGAAGGTTTTGAAATCGTAGTCCTCACCTTCCATATCAACAGCAATCGTGTTCATCATTCCTCGGGAAGCGTCAAGAACCTGCAAACGTTTGAGTTCCATCTCATCTCCGTTCGGACCTGCCAGCATACTTTGCAGACCTCGCTGTTTGTATACCGGCTGCACGCTCTTTTCAATCATGTTGGCGGCATTGGTGTGTGTTTTGAGCGCCCGGGACAAATCCTTGTGGATGCGAATATACTCCGGCAATCCCCAGTAATAATACTGCTGTGCTGCCCCGTACTCCGGCAAACTGCCGTTTTTAAAAACTAAGCACCTGCTGCGATGCACTCGGAAAGTGCCGCCGTAGGTGCTGGATACATCGAAATATTCTGCTTTCCCAGTCCGGTAGGTATCTGGGTCCGGCTGAACGATTGCCCGTTCATATACTCGCAGTTCCTCCACTGATCGGACGTCCTGCCAGTTCACCGGCTCTTCCAGTCCGCCGCCATCGTCCAGAAGCATAACGATGATGGAGCCGCCAAACAGCCTTGCCCAGCGGATTGCCGTTACAGCCTTTTCCTCCCAGTCCAGCCGGTCAAGTGCGTCGTCTAAAAATTCCCTCAAGTCCGCATCCGAAACATTGTATTCCATGCCGTGTTTCAGTGCTTCCTCTGCCGGTCGGTCGATAATCTTGCTGAATAAACCGTTGTACTGGTACTTTTCCGCAAGGTCATAGTCGGGTATCCACACTTCCCCTGTCTGCGCCGTCTGCGACCGGTACAGCCTCATCACATCGGAAAATCCGTCTGCTCTGTATTCCAATTCTTTCCCTCCCTTTTAAATCAATCCTTCCAGACTAAAGGAGGAAGAATTGTAATAGGTGTTCGCCTGCGTCTGTGCGTCCACCTGGTCGTCATTTGCACCGTTCGGGAATACTGCGTGTTCCTCAACGAAATCATGCACCCACGGGGCAATAGACGGGTCTGGCAGGTAAATGTTTCCTGCCTCCGCTACTGCCGTTACAGCATTGGCGCGGACAATCTTGCCGCCCTCCGGTTCCACCGGTATCAATCCGGGGATTTCTTTTCGCAGCACATCAATAACTGCTGTGCCGTTTGCCTTATCCTCCACGAGCTTGCGGATTGCCTGCGGCCACTTGGCAGAGAGTGAGCGGATAGCACGCAAGGTCTCGGTAAAGCTCATTCGTCCGCGCACCTGGTCGAGCAGGTAGCGGCTGCTTCCCTTTCTCGCCCAAACCTGCCCTACAACATAGTCTGAGGATTGAGCATCCTTGAAGGTGCAGTCCCATGATTGAACAAAATCATAAAGCCCATCCGGTAGGACTTTGTAGTAATTCCACCACTCGCGCTTAAAGGTTCCACCTTCGCCCGGTGTTGGGTGCTGCTGATACAATGCCGCCCAGTCTCGGCTGCCGACTGTCACCTTCATCTTTTCGAGGGCTTCCTCATCGTATTTCCACTTCCAGAGTGCTTCCCCTTCCTGCCGCACATCGTAAGGTTTGGGCGGATATTCGCATACGGCTGGCAATTCCAGTATTGTCCACTGGTCTGCGCCTTCCTGCGCTGCCTTAAGCAATTTCCCTGCCAAATCGTCCTCGTGCCATCTTGTTAAGGTCAACAAAATACACCCATCCTTTTCCAGACGGGTGTAGAGGGTTGAGGTGTACCAATCATATACTTTTTCTCGCATGGTGGCGCTGTCTGCGTCTTCTCGGTTTTTTACCGGGTCGTCGATGATGATATACTCGCCGCCCATACCAGTAATACCGCCGCCGACACCGGAGGAGCGGTAGGTCCCCTTTTTATCTACCACCTCAAACATATTGTTGTTTCGGGTGTAGCGGGTTTCGTAAAATCTCCGGGTATGCTGATTGCTCAACTGTGTGCCCGGAAACAGCTCCAAATATCGTTCACTATCAATCAGCCTTTGTACATCTCGGTTCATGCGGCTGGCAAGGTCGGCAGAATAAGAACAGGAGATAATCGAGGTGTCCGGGTTTTTCCCCAGCAAAAATGCGGGGAACTTGCGCGATACCAACTCGCTTTTTCCGTGTCGCGGCGGCATAAACACCATCAGGCGGCGGATCTCTTTACACGCCAGCTTATCCAGATAATCGCATAGGAGACGATGGTGCCAATTCATCTGGTAGTTATCATCGACATACAGCACAAAATCCCGCATTGTTCTTCTGGCAAGTTCTCGCCGAGCTTCCTCTATCAATACTTGCCTTTGCTCTTTTGTCACCACTACCGTTCCCCTTCTATAAACTGCCGCAACTCCTCGCTGCTGATTTCCTGTAATACCCGTTCATGGGTGTTTTCTTCCTTCGGCATCTGCGCTTTTTGCGCTCTCAGGATTCGAAGTTCACTCAAATATTGCCGTTTTTCCTTCTGTACTTTGGTAAGCTCCGCCTGAAGCTTCTGAATGACGTCAAAGACATCTCGCGTTCTTGTCGTTGTTTCCACCTGTTTTGAGCGGCTGCCCTTAACGCCTTCGCTTTCTACCGTTCTGCGCGTTACCCCGTCCAACGACAGCCCGTTTTTCTGGTCCTGATATTTTTGAATGGATTCCAGCAACTGTCGTTCCCGACTGGTCAGGAGGATGATTTCATCAATGATGATAGATTCCTCATCCTCAAAATCCATCCTCTGCAATCGTTCCAGTTCTTGCCGGGGTATCATATCCATCGTAGGATTTGCATACAGCCCGTGAACATAGCGGTTTTGGTTTCCTTTCTGCCCTCCCCGTTTTCGTTTCGGCGTTTTTTCCTCAATGGTAACGTTACCTTTCGATTCTGCCGCGTTACCGATTGATTTGGTAACGTTTGGTAACGCCTGCGCTTCGTCCCATTTATCCAGATTTTTCCACTTTCTGACCTGGCTTTCCGATACGCCCAATTCCTGCGCAATCTCTTTGAGCGTGCGACTTTTTCCAGATTCCAGCCACAACTCAAACGCCTTGTCTCTGTTCGGACTTCTTGCCCTCGGCACTTCTCACCACCTCTCTGTCTGTCCCGATTGGAACCTGTATTTTAAAATTAGTGCATAAAAAATGGACTACCGTTTTGAAGTAGTCCATTTCAAAAATTATTCTGCTATCTTAGTTTGTTTGTATTGTTTTTTCAAAATCTTGTTTACCAGATAAATCTGACCTTTTCCTGTCACCTTTGGAGTGCGATTCACACTGGTATGTCCGTCGCTATGCGTAATGCAAGTTTCTTTGATTTTAAACAGTCCCAGTTCCATCGACTTCTGGGTCGGCATATTGTAGGCACTGCCTTTCTGTTTAATCAGATACCCGTTTTCCCTCAACCATTGGAATAATCTGGTTTGTCCCATTTCTACGCCGTTCTGCCGCAAAACCTTTGCCAAATCACCAATCAGAATCGTGTTTTGAGATGTACTCACTGCATCGGCAAACAGCACTTTCGGTTTGTCCTGTTCTATCTTTTGCTCCAGATGAATGGTTCTCTCCTCCAAGCTGCCGATTCGGCTGTTTGCCATCTTCAGTGCCCTTGCCATCACCAGTTCCGGGCTGTTCCAGTCCTTTTCCAGCTGAATGAAATACTGCCGCGCCTGTTTGCCGCGCTCGTTGCGTTGCAGCATACAGATTTCTTTTGCCATCTCAATGGTGAGCTGGGCGTCGTGCTGTATTTGCGGCATTTTCGTCCCATCGGAACGAAGGACATTTTTGTCCATCATCATATAGTCGATATTTTCCGAAAAACCGTATTCACACATTCTCGGAAACCATTTGTGGTAAGGGGTTTGAACCTCCAAAAATTCATGTAAATCTCTTGCTAATACGGTCGGTCTGTCGTTGTCATAATTGACTTGAATCAGCTCATTCATCTATTTTACCCCACTTTCTCTGTGACCTCAAACATACCCTTTGCATACGTCAATACCTCATCAAGCTCGTCATCTGTTAATACAGACGCTTCTCTTATCAACATGGCAATCAGTTCTTCTCGGCTTTTTCCCTCGAAATCCGAACGATGTTCCCTCTGATATTCCTCAAATGTCTTTTCTCTCATAAATAAAAAGACCTCCTGTCAATTTTGCGTTTGACAAAGAAGCCTTATCTGATGTAAAATAGATTTCAGATAAGGGTTTCCTTGTCGGCATAGGGCTTTGGTGCGACTTTCCTACGGTCGGGCACCAAAGTCCTATTTCTTTTTACTCAAAAGCAGGTCTATTCCGCGGCGAATTGCTTCGCCTTTTGTGATTCCGTTTTTTTCGCAGTATTCTTTCAAGCGTTCTTCCGTTTCCATATCTAAACGAATACTGTATCGAATCTCTTTCGGTTTTTCTGCTTTTGGTCTTCCTGTTCGTGGTGACATCGTATCACCTCACTTTTTGTCACACCTATATTATAGTTATTGCGTGACAAAAAGTCAAGAGGTTTTTTATATTTTTTACATCTTTTACAGCAAAAGGACCGTATCAAAACGATACAGTCCTCTTTGCTTGATTGTAATTTTCTTTTTAAAACTCGTAGTGAGTCCAAAGACTTAGAATTTTAACTGCCTGCTCCTCCTCCAACACCTGATATACCAATCGGTGCTGTACATTGATTCGTCTGGAATACGCAGTTTTCAAATCTCCGACCAGCTTTTCATACGGTGGCGGATTCTGATAGGGATTCACCTTTAAAATTTCAATGAGTGATTTTGCTTTTGAATCCAATTTTGCCGCTTTCAAATTCGGCAACTGTTTTAAAGCAGCTTTGGTAAAGAAGATTTTGTACATTACCAATCCACCTCATCCAACGGGACACAATCCTCCAGCTCTTCCTCCATGCCCTCCAGAATGGTATCTCGGGTTGCCGGATGGCTCATCAGATAAACCGTTTCCAAAAGGCTGTTGTAATCCGATTCGCTTAAAACCACAGCATTTCCGTTTTTGGTGGTGATATTGATAACGTCATTGTATTCCACCGCCTGATTCAAATACTCAAAAATATTTTTTCGGAAATTGGTTGCATTTGTATTTGTCATAAAAGCCACCTCCTTATATGTACATTATAGCGTACACAATATTATTTTGTCAAGGAAATGCCTTTTTATACGGCAATTACAAACCATGAAAAAACCGCACCTGTTACAGCGCGGCTTTTTCGAGGTAAAACGTGTCTTTTGACAGTTTGGCAGTATAGTTATTATAACATATTGTTTTCCGTTTGTGTTCCTAACTTTTTCCCATCTATTTCGGCGCAGCCTAAATCATAGAAAATATCTGCGCCGAAAAGCAAAACAGATAACGCTTCTGTCGCCAATTCAATATCCCGAAAAACAGTGCTTTTTGAGATATTTTCTTCCTCTGCAATTTTTTGATAATCTTTTTTATCCAGTACATAGGCTTTCAGCACGCGGTATCTTCTCTGCTTTTCCGCGCTGCCTTTTTCGCACTGTAAGCGGTACAGTTCCAGCATAGATTCCGTCTGCTGCACCAGCGTTTCTGTACGCCCGGCAGAAAGCGCAAGACCCTCCAGATAGATATCCTGTTTGCCTGAAATTTGCCGGGAATAAACTCCCTGCGGGTCATATTGAGCGGATTCCAATACTTTTCGCACATCAAAAATAGACTTGTCTGCGTGGTCTTTAAATTCCTGAAGATGTTCCAGCAATAATTTTGTGTTGCGAAGCCTCCAATCTCTCCTTTCTTGCCGTTCTTTCTTTTTTTGTGTTTTCAAGGTTTCCAAAGTCACCTTTACCGCCTGTTCCGCAGCAATTTTAACGATTTCTTTTTCGGTCAGTTCCATATCCTGTTCCTCCCCTTGATACAAATAAAATAATTTGATAAACTGATATTGTCACATATCTGTTTCGGGGAGGGTGTACCGCCCCCAAAAGTTAGACAAAAAGCTAACGATTGGAGGTCGGTACAAGGCTCTCTTTTTTTATTTCTTTTTATATGTTATTCCTCAAGCAAACCGGATTCTGATTTGTTGTCAGAAGGTTTCAGCATACTGCGGATAAGCCTGTCATTTTCCGATTGCAGTTCTTCCAGCCTGTCCGCTGCCTCTCTGAGCACTCTGCACCCATGCACACCGCAGTTGTGCTCGTATCCGCACCCAAGGCAATTCAGGGTTCCGGTGTTTACTGCCATCCTGCGCAGGGTTTTGATGATTTCTTGGGTTTTCATCGTGATTCCTCCCTCGGTTTAAAGTTGCTACAAAAATCATCTTCCAGCATAAAAGCCTGTACTTTATCTTCTGTGTACCATTTAGAGCAACTTCCCCAATCTGAGCCATTTCTCCGCCAACACTTGCACTCCCTACACCTGCCAACTGGAGGTGCAGGACGGGTGTTCCATACTTTCAGTGCATCTTCTTCACTTTCGCTCCACATGGGTAATCCAGCTATTAAATTGCACATATCTTTTACATTGCTGCAAACAACATGATACGATTCTCTGCCTGTTATATCCTGTTGCATCGTTGCTTTACCACCGCAAAACGGACATGGCAACATAATTCCTTTTGCGGTACATTCTTTCTGTGCCTTCTTATCGCCCATTATGGCGCGGCGAATGAGTTCTTTTTCTGTCATGGCTTAATCCTCCTTAGTCCATCCTGCTCTCAAATTTTGTAAAATACCAAATGAGTTCATCACGAAATTCTTTGATGACTTGTTCTGCGTGTTCTTCGGTATCAAAGTATATTTCTCCGAAACCTCTAATCAAAACACAAAAATCAACACATAAGTCGTCGTCGTCATAATCGTAGCGAATGCAATACTTTTCAGTTTCTGGATTTCTCCAATCTACCTTTTCACACAGCTCTGCACTCCTGCGCCACAATTTACGCTGGAGGGTTTGTGCTCTGGTAATATTTTCAGCAAGAGCTTCGTCAGAAAAATAGTTGGCTTTTTCATATCTATTAGTATCAATAGTCGCAAAACATTCCGTAGTATAGCCATAACTATCAGCATAATTAACATAGTATGTTTGGTTTTGTTCAGACCTTTCCCAACCAGTTTTCTTTTTCTCTCTCTGTTTCAGCGCCTCAACCTGTTCCTCGGTGAGTTCAAGTTCAATTTGTTTGCCGTTGTATGTGCCTGTGAGTTTCATAGTTATTTCTCCCTCTTTTTCATCTTTTCCAGTGCTACTTCGGCTTCTTCTCGGGTGAGGAATACGGTTTTTCCGATTTCATCTGGCGAAAACTCCCAATCAAGCCTATTTTCGTCATAACCGTTAAGAACTGTCGTTTTCCATCCATCGTACCATGTAAATCTTGCTGACGAATCAACAGAAATTTCTTTTATGGGGTCTGCGCAATCCATATCAATCCCCCAAAAAACTTCTTGCTCTCCAAAAACAGTTTCAAACCAATCTTTACAGGGTAGCACCACACACTTTCCTTCCCTGCCCGCTTCCACCAGCTCTTTCAGGCGTTCGAGGTCATAGTCATCGCCGAGGATGTTTTCGATTGTGGCAAGGCGGGAAGCTAAGTCTTTCACGCAATCTATAAACTCATCAACCCTGTCTTCTTCGACTGGAGGGAAATTTTTATGTATCCAAAACTCCCCATCAAAAGCAGTTAATCTTTCCACTCTTATTTTCCCTCCATCCAATCATCTTTCCACAGGTCCACCCCTGTGTATCCTTCAAACCATGCTGCTACGGTATCAAACCACAGCTCGTCTTTGGCTGCTTCCTCCGCAAAATCGTTAAGGAACTGGATCAACTCAAGCAGACGCTTGGCTCCGAATCCATAATCATCATGCAGCACCTTGAACATCATTGCGAAGTTGCGCCGGATGATGTTATCCGCCTCTTTCTTCATCATCTGCTGCCCGGCTTTGGTGCGCAGATAGGCTTGCTGTCGATGGTAGATATTTCCCATTGATTTCATAGTGTTTCCTTCCTCTCACAAACCTCATAGCACCGGCACACTTCTTTTTTGGCATAGCTTTTGATGTGGGATTCCAGCTTTTGAAGTTCCCTTTTCGGAAATTCCGTTTGATACCTGAGATTGGTGTGTACAACCGTCCTTGTAATC
>SAMEA3387482__coassemble_2942_pt1 | contig 9429 bp, 10 predicted proteins | sample SAMEA3387482__metabat2_high_PE_030 | metagenome-assembled genome bin SAMEA3387482 (sample SAMEA3387482) | Felis catus | biome: Faeces | place: United Kingdom | collected 2012 | reverse complement strand
CTACGGCGGCGGTCTGTTTGTCCATGAATACAAAGGTCATCCCTGCTTTGAACATGGCGGTGTCGATGCCGGTTACCGCGCACACGTCTACTCCTTCCCGCAGGATGAGCTGGACATCACCATCGTCAGCAACACCTCCAACACCCCGACCGCTGTGGCAGCGCAGCAGATTGCAGAGATCGTTCTGGACCTGCCTGCCGACCCGCCGCGCCCGTATGAAACCCATACCGCTGCTCCGCAGGCAGGCTTGTACTTCTTCACCGACAAGGAGGGTGAAGCGACCCTGGAGCTGGTACAGGACGGCGAAGGCTGGGCGCTGTGCCGCAACCACGGATTGACCCCGCTGCACGACGGTCCCGACGGAGGATGGCAGATCGGCTATCTCCCCGACCGCCTGCGCTGCACCGCTGAGGGTCTGTTGTGGGATGCCGGAGCCAAAACCACCCCGCTGCACCGTCTGGAGCAGGCAAAAGAGGAGGGCAACCAAGCGCTTCTGGGCAGCTATTCCAGTGAGGAGCTGACCCTGACCCTTGACATCCGCGCACAGGATGGTCTGCTGTGGTGCTACCATCCCCGCTACGGCTCCGACCCGATGATGCAGATTGACGACACCCACTTTATCTACTGGCAGGAACGAAGCTCCGCCTTCCTGGTCACCGTCTATCCCGACGGCAGCCTGACACTGGACGCAGGACGCTGTCTGAACATGGTATTCCAAAAACGATAAGCAGTCTATCAAAAAAGGACCGGCAGAAAATTTCTGTCGGTCCTTTTTTGCAAAATCATTCAGCGCTGCTCAATGGGAAGATGCTCCTGCAAAAAGGTGCGAAATCCTTTCTCAAGCGCGGTGGTGCTCAAATCCAGTTTTTCCAAATCATAGTAATACCTTGAGCTGGCAATCTCCTTGGACAGCGAATCGAGCGGGAAGCCCTTCACCCGCTTGTGGTGCGGCTTGGAAACCATCAGAAACGGCTCGGTCCAAAGCGAAGGGTCGATACTGGAAAAACAGTTGTCTGCATCCAAAATCAGACAGATGGCATTTTTATAGCGCGCCGTCAGCTGTCCGCCGTGTTGCTGTGCCAGCTGCGCATAATGCCAAATCATCTCTTCATCGTTAAGCTCCCTGCCGTTGACGCGGCGCACATAAAATCCCCGGCTGCTCCTGCGGCTGGACCTCATCAAAATACAGCCCGCTGTCGCAGGAAAAAAACGGGATACCAAAGGCTTCATAGTAGGCGCGGGCTTTGCGCTGTGCATTTTCCAGCGGCGTCGCTCCGTCCTCCTCTATTTTGGGGAGCGGACCGCTCAAATCGCCCAGTCCAATCAGTTCGATGGGAAGTCCGGCAAGCGCCTTTTTCATGGCATCCAGCTTTGCCCGATTGGTTGTTCCGTATAAAAGTTTCATCTTATTCTTTCCTTTCACTTTATCCAGCCGAAAAGGCGATTGCGTGCCCGACAAAATGCAGCAGTGCCAAATTCGCACCGATGCAAACGACCACCAGCACCGATGCTAGCCAGCTGCTTTGAGTGCGTACGCGGGCTGTGCTCCAATAGCGGACGGTCACCCAGATTTGGGAGGCAAACAGCAGAATCCAAATCGGATACGCTCGTAACAGCCCAAGCATATTAGAAAGAGCATAGTGGAGGATGATGCAGTTGACTGATTCGACCAGCAGTTCCACTGCGTTGTTTTTGGAAAGCTTCATCCTCTCGTCCTCCCTTTCTCCCTGGACAGGCAACCTCCGTTTTTAGCGGTCGGAGCGCATCACTCCATATGCAGCTCCGATGCTGCCGCCTGCTTGCAGGTAAGCCTTTGCCGCCCTTTGCAGTCCAGTTTGCTCGGGCAGCTGCTCAAGCGGCGTATTGGTATCGACAGCAAACAGCCAGCGGAAAAATTCCTTGTCCTGACTGCGGTATTCCTTGATGGTAAACCGCGCGGCAAACGCACGAATGTTGGAAGATTGGCTTAACATCGGCCGCAACGCAGGCGACAGCAGCCAGGAGTCACACACCATCGGCGCAGCTGCCCACTGTGGAAAATACCGCTGCACAAAACTGCCGATTTGCCCGAGCGAGCGGTCCACCGCCGCCGGTAAAAGGTCGGCATCCGACGGGATGTGCAGGCTGATGACCCGCTCTCCTTCCCCGGTGCAAAGCTCGCACTCCAAATCTCCCAGCCGGAACAGGCTCATGCACAGCTGCCGCCAGGTCCACCACCCTCTGTCAAAGGCAAACCTGCCGCTCATCTCGTAACATTCCCGAATGAATCGGGAAAAGCAGCGCATGGTGTCCACAAAAATTTCTTCTCCGATTTCTTGCCGTTGATAGTTTTCCCGGCAAAGTTCCGCCGCTTCCAGCTGACACAGCAGCATCTTCCAGCCGTCCTCGTCCTCTTGCAATTTTTCCCGCAGCTGCAAATAAGCTTCCCTCGCGGTCGATGCAGCTGTCAGACGTTCGACTGATTCCTGCATCTGTTTTGTATCAAATGTTTTTTTCACCCTTTCCAGCTGTTCTATCGCCGGTGCAGGCAGACCAAGCTGCTCATAAAGCGCTTTCCTGCGCTGGTTTTCTTCCATGATTTTTCCCCTCCTGTTCTTTTTAGTATATCCTCCGATTTATCTCTGTGTCAACAGAGTTCTTTTCATTTTATCCAAAAAATCAATGGAAAACAAAAGCAAATACTGCTATAATATCTATAAAACCGCCGGATTCTGCGGTTTCAAATCTGCGCACCATCCAGAAAGGAAGGAATCATCCATGCTTACCAATAATATGCCCAAAGTAAAAATCGGCATCGTAGCCGTTAGCCGCGACTGCTTCCCGGAATCTCTTTCGGTCAACCGACGCAAAGCGGTTGTGCAGTCCTATATCCAGCACTACAACAGCGAGGACATCTATGAATGTCCGGTCTGCATCGTGGAAAGTGAAATCCAGATGGTACAGGCGCTCGAGGACATCAAGCAGGCTGGCTGCAATGCCCTTTGCGTTTACCTGGGAAACTTTGGTCCCGAAATCGCAGAGACTCTGCTTGCCAAACACTTTGACGGTCCCAAAATGTTTGTAGCTGCTGCCGAGGAAACTGCCGGTGATCTCTGCCAGGGCAGAGGCGACGCCTTCTGCGGAATGCTCAACGCAAGCTACAACCTCGCACTGCGCAACGTCCGCGCCTACATTCCCGAATATCCGGTCGGCGATGCGGACGACTGTGCAAAGATGATCCACGAATTTGTGCCGATTGCGCGGGCAATCCTTGCGCTGTCGCAGCTGAAGATTATCAGCTTCGGTCCGCGTCCGCTCAACTTCCTCGCCTGCAACGCTCCCATCAAGCAGCTGTACAACCTCGGTGTAGAAATCGAAGAAAACTCCGAGCTGGATTTGTTTGAAGCCTTTAACCGGCACGCAGGCGACCCGCGCATCCCACAGATTGTGCAGGAGATGGAGGCAGAGCTGGGCGCCGGAAACAAAAAGCCGCAGATTCTCTCCCGCCTGGCGCAGTATGAGCTGACCCTGAAGGATTGGGTGGAGCAGCACAAGGGCTACCGCAAATATGTTGCCATTGCCGGAAAATGCTGGCCTGCCTTCCAGACACAGTTCGGCTTTGTTCCCTGCTATGTCAACAGCCGCCTGACCGCACAGGGCATCCCGGTTTCCTGCGAGGTGGACATCTACGGTGCGCTCAGCGAATTTATCGGCAGCGTGGTCAGCCAGGACACCGTCACCCTGCTGGACATCAACAATACCGTTCCAAAGGATTTATACCAGCAGGACATCTGCACAAAATTCCCATACGAGCACAAGGACGTCTTTATGGGCTTCCACTGCGGCAACACCGCTGCCGGAAAGCTCTCCTTCTGCGAGATGAAATACCAGATGATTATGGCGCGTTCGCTGCCGCAGGAGGTCACACAGGGCACCCTCGAAGGCGACATTGTCCCCGGTCCCATCACCTTCTTCCGCCTGCAAAGCACCGCCGACAATCAGCTGCGCGCTTACATCGCACAGGGTGAGGTGCTGCCAGTAGCAACCCGCTCCTTCGGCTCGATTGGCATCTTTGCCATCCCGCAGATGGGCAGATTCTACCGCCATGTACTGATTGAAAAGAACTTCCCGCACCACGGCGCCGTTGCCTTTGGTCACTTCGGCAAGGAGCTGTACGAGGTGTTCCGCTACCTCGGTGTCGCTCCGCAGGAAATCGGCTACAACCACCCGCAGGGCGTGCTGTATCCGACCGAAAACCCATTTGCCCGCTAAGGAGGAAACCGCCATGCTTTATATCGGCGTAGATTTGGGTACCTCGGCGGTCAAGCTGCTTTTGATGGATTCTGCCGGAACGGTCCAGAAGATTGTTTCCAGGGAATACCCGCTCTCCTTCCCGCAGACCGGCTGGTCGGAGCAAAACCCGCTGGACTGGTATGAGCAGACGATTGCCGGTCTGCACCAGCTGCTATCTGACTGCGACCGCAGTCAGGTAGCAGGCATCAGCTTCGGCGGACAGATGCACGGTCTGGTCACACTGGATGCAGAGGACCAGGTCATCCGTCCTGCCATCTTGTGGAACGACGGACGCTCCACCGCACAGACCGACTACCTCAACCAAACCATCGGCAAGCAGCAGCTGTCCGAATATACGGCAAACATCGCCTTTGCCGGCTTCACCGCGCCCAAAATCCTGTGGATGAAGGAAAACGAACCGCAGAACTTTGCGCGCATCTGTAAAATCATGCTGCCCAAAGATTATCTGATCTACCGGCTGTCCGGCAGCTTTGCCACCGACTACTCCGATGCTTCGGGTATGCTGCTGCTGGATGTCAAAAGACGCTGCTGGTCCCAGCAGATGCTTTCCATCTGCGGCATCACCGAACAGCAGCTGCCAAAGCTGCACGAAAGCTATGAGGTGGTGGGAACCCTGCTGCCGCAGCTGGCAGAACAGCTGGGGCTTCCCTCTTCGGTGCGCATCGTCGCCGGAGCCGGAGATAATGCCGCAGCCGCCATCGGCACCGGAACAGTCGGCGAAGGCAGCTGCAACCTTTCGCTGGGCACCAGCGGGACACTGTTCATCACCAGCGGACAGTTCCGCGTGGACCCGCACAATGCCCTGCACGCCTTTGCCCATGCCGACGGGCACTATCATCTGATGGGCTGTATGCTCAGCGCTGCCTCCTGCAACGCCTGGTGGATGCAGCAAATATTGAACACCCAGGATTTTGCCGCCGAGCAGAAGGACATCTGCCGGCTGGGAGAAAACCCCGTCTTTTTCCTGCCTTATCTGATGGGCGAACGTTCGCCGCACAATGACCCGCACGCACGCGGCGCCTTTATCGGTCTGTCGATGGACACCACCCGCCGGCAGATGACACAGGCGGTTCTGGAAGGGGTCGTCTTTGCGCTGCGTGACTCGCTGGAGGTCGCTAGAAGCCTTGGTATCTCCCTTTCCTCCACCCGCATCTGCGGAGGCGGCGCTAAAAGCCCGCTGTGGAAGCGGATGGTTGCCAACATCCTCAACCTACAGGTAGAAACCGTCCGCATCGAAGAGGGTCCTGCCTATGGCGCTGCTATTCTGGCAGCGGTCGGCTGCGGAGAATATGCTACTGTCGAGGAGGCTGCCGCCCGGCTAGTACAGCCGGGCGAGGTCATCTCCCCTGAACCGGAGCTGGTTGCCGCTTACGAAAATCGCTATCAGCTTTTCCGTCAGCTCTATCCCGCACTGGCTCCTGTCTTTGCAAAAATGGCTGAATAAGAAAACCTCCGTCCTTCCTTTTTTAAGAGGGAAAGACGGAGGTTCTTTTGTTCTGCCCTAAAAAGCAACGGAAATGGCGTTAAAGAAAAATCCAATCAGCATGATTCCCACCGCCACCACACCGAAAAAGACTGCCAGCAGCCGTGGTTTAACCGCCTTGCGCAGCATGACCATCGACGGCAGCGACAGGGCGGTGACACCCATCATAAACGACAGCACCGTTCCCAGACCTGCGCCTTTTGCAAACAGGCTTTCTGCAATCGGGATGGTGCCAAAGATGTCAGCATACATCGGGATGCCGATGAGGGTCGCCAACGGCACCGAATACCAATGCTCGGCGCCCAACAGCTCTTCGACAAACGCCTGCGGGATAAAGTTGTGAATCAGCGCGCCGATTGCCACACCGACCAGCACATAAGGTGCCACCTTGCGGACGGTGGAAGCCACCTGTGTCTTTGCATAGGACAGCCGGTCCCGCACGCTCATCTGCGGAGATTCCAAATCCACCCTGCCTGCGTTGCGGATAAATTCCTCCACATCATTTTCCAAATGCAGACGCTCAATCAGCGTCCCGCCCAGCACCGCCAGCACCAGACCGACCAGCACATACGCCAGGGCGACCTTGCTGCCAAAGCTGCCGGTCAACATGACCAGCGAGCCTAAATCGACCAGCGGCGAGGAAATCAGGAAAGAAAAGGTGACACCCAGCGGCAGACCGGCGCTGGTAAAGCCGATAAACAGCGGGATGGAGGAGCAGGAACAAAAGGGAGTTACCGTGCCCAGCAGCGCAGCCAGCGTGTTGGCTCCGATTCCATGGAACCTGCCCAGAATCTTTTTGGTCCGCTCCGGTGGAAAAAAGCTCTGAATATAGGAAATCGAGAAAATCAGCACCGACAGCAGGATAAAGATTTTGATGATGTCATAGACAAAAAACTGAAGGCTTGCTCCGATTCTGCTCTCCAAATCGATTCCGATTGCCTGCAACAGATTCCCCACCAGCTGATTGAGCCAACGCATCCCTAGCAGCTGCTCCTGCAAAAAAACACCGATTGTTTTTATCATTTTCTTTTTCTCCCTATTAAATCGAGATTTATCGATTTGATTTTCTTAAAACGGACCTCCTCCTACTAAAGGGGAGGTCTGTTTTCTGCTCAAAACAAATTGACTATCTTTTTAAAAGCTCCATCAGCTTTTCCACCGACGGCACCTGTCCGCTGACAATCAGCTTGCCGTCCTTCATCAGCGACGGCGCTGTCATCACACCCAGTTTGACAATATCAATCAGCTCGCTGACCCGCTCAATCTGTGCGGACATCTCCAGCCGCTTGAGCGCTTCGCTCACATTTTCATACAGGCGGTCGCACTCATCGCAGCCGCCTCCGATGACCTTTAGTTCCATCATCTGTCGCACCTCCTAGTTTTTCAGCTGCATCGGCAGACCAACCTGCTGCTCCCAGATCTCTGCCAGCTTGCGGATGACCTGCGGACCGATTTTGGAGATGAACACCAACTGCGACTGTGGCTGTGGCTCGCAGGGCTTGATGTCCACCCGATGTCCCACCAAATCCACCTGGCTCCATCCCTGCTCCTCCAAATCAACAAAGCCCTTGGCACGATAGAGGTCATCTGCCATTTGCAGCAAAAATGTCTCCAGCTTTTCTGCCGGCACACGGCTGTTGCAGTTCATAAAGATGCTCTTTGGCTTGGCTTCCGGCACGTTGGTAGTTTCTTCGCCCTGTGCCCAGCTGTACTGCATCAAATCCTCCTGCATGAAGGACAAATCCAGATTGGCATTGGCGCTGACCTCGATGCGGCAGGCAGGGTTAATCTGACGAATCTTTTCCCGCAGCTGGCTCAGGCGCTCGGCATCCACCAAATCCACCTTGGTAATGACTGCCAGATGACAGTGTTTGAGCTGGCGGTGAACTGTTTCCAAATCGTCCAGCTGGTCAAAAAAATTGACCGCATCCACCAGGCAGATGGCGCCTGCAAAGTCATACGCGTCGCCGCACAGCTGTTTAGCTGCATCCAAAATTTCCTCGACGTTGGAAGGGTCACCCAAACCGGAGCTTTCCACAAACAGATATTCCAGGTCCTGCGCTGCCATATCCGCCAGCGCCTGCACAAACGACAGCTTTAAGCAGGAGCAGAAGATGGACCCTCGGCTGATTTCCACCATCTTGATATCGTCGTCCCGCAGGATGGTCCCGTCGATTCCCAGCTTGCCAAATTCGTTCTGGATAACACCCACCCGTCTGCCCTTGAGCTGGTCGAGCAGCCGGAGCAAAATGGTGGTCTTGCCTGAGCCTAAAAATCCGGTGAGCACATACAGCTTTGTTTTGCCTTGCACACAAATCCCTCCTGATGATGCGCGGCAGGAGCATCCCTGCCTGTCTGTCAAATCGTTTATCGTTAAACCCGCCAGCAGCTCCTGCGCTGCCGCTACTCCCTGCTGTGAGATGGAGTAGTGGGTCCACTTGCCTGCTTTTTTGCCTTCTACTATGCCGGAATCGCACAGAATCTTCATGTGATGGGACAAGGTGGACTGGCTGATGTCCAGTTTGTTGAGCAGCACACAGCCGCATTGTTCCCCGTTTTTCAGAAAGTCCAGTATCTTCCATCGGTTTTCATCGCACAGCGCCTTAAAGACACGCGCATTTTTTTGATAATCCATTCCGTTCCTCCCATCGACTTTCTTCGATATATAAGATAACATACATATCGAGAAATGTCAATCTGTTTTTGCAACTTTATATTGATATTTTTCGATATATCAAATAAAGGGCATCTCTTTCCTCAACCAGAGAAAAGGGATGCCGGTTATTATGTCCGTATTGAGCGGACTATTTCCCTTCGATGGCGTCGATGGCTCCAATCACTGCACCGCGAAATCCCGCTTTTTCCAGCGCAGATACGCCGCGGATGGTGGTTCCGCCCGGAGAGCAGACGGCATCCTTCATCGCACCCGGGTGGGTCCCGCTCTCCAGATAAAGCTTGCCGGTGCCGCACAGCATCTTTGCTGCAATGCGGTAGGAGGCTGCGCGGGTCAGCCCGTACTTGACGCCTGCATCCGACAGCGCCTCCAGATACATCGCTGTAAATGCCGGTGTACAGCCTCCCAGCGTGCCTGCTGCCGAAAGGTGAGCGCTGTCCACCAGCTCAATCAGCGCAATCGGTGAGAACAGCTCGCAGAAGGTCTGCCACTGCTGCTCATCCAGCGAATGGGTCTGCTCGCAGATCATGATACCCTCGCCGACCGCAATCGGTGTGTTGGGAATGGTGCTGATGTGGTGGGTGCTTTCGTCCAGCAACTGCTGATAGCGTGCAAAGGTAAAGCCCGCTGCCACTGAAACCACCATCTTGCCTTTGAGCAACTCCTTGAGCGGCGCCACCACCTGCTCAATCAGATACGGTTTGACTGCCAGGATCACCACGTCGCTGTTCTGCACCACCTCCTGCGCAGTCTGCATCGGGTGTACGCCCAGCCGGTCGGCGGTGTCCTTGAGTTTTTCAAAGTGTGCGGCACAGGCATACAGCTGCTCTGCTTTGCACACCTTTGCTTCCAAAAGCCCTTTGGCAATCGCCTGCGCCATGTTGCCAAATCCGATAAAACCAATCTTCTTTCCGTTGTCCATTTTCGTTCCTCCCTTGTGGATTGCATTCCAACATTTTCTTTTATTATACCATCTTTT
>SAMEA3387482__coassemble_2784_pt1 | contig 10366 bp, 7 predicted proteins | sample SAMEA3387482__metabat2_high_PE_030 | metagenome-assembled genome bin SAMEA3387482 (sample SAMEA3387482) | Felis catus | biome: Faeces | place: United Kingdom | collected 2012 | reverse complement strand
ATTGGCAGTCCATTATTAAGTTTTTTATTATGTTCCCTTTGTACACCGTTGCAAGCGATGTCGTTGGGAATGGAGTATGCAAAGAAATGCAATGCAGACCTTCTCTTGGCTACCGACCCAGACTGTGACCGTGTCGGGATTGCAGTAAAGAATCCTCAGGGTGAGTATGTGCTGTTATCTGGCAATGAAACAGGACTACTGTTGCTGGACTACATTTGCTCGCAACGCGTAAAGCATCAAAAAATGCCAGCAGACCCAGTGATGGTTAAAACCATTGTTACGATGGACTTGAGCGAGAGGATTGCAGAGCACTATGGTCTGCGTACAATCAATGTCCTGACAGGCTTCAAATTTATCGGAGAGCAGATTGGAATGTTGGAACAGCAGGGCAAGGCAGACAGCTATGTTTTGGGTTTTGAAGAAAGCTACGGCTATTTAACAGGTTCCTATGTTCGTGATAAAGATGGTGTGAACGGTGCTTCGATGATCTGTGAGATGTTCAGTTACTATGCTACGCAGGGAATCAGTTTGCTGGAAAAGCTCGAAGAATTATATCGTATATATGGTTACTGCTTAAATACGCTGCACAGCTACACCTTTGAAGGAAGTGCAGGCTTTGAAAAGATGAAGAGCATTATGCGGTCTTTTAGAGGGAGCATTTCTGAATTCGGTGGTAAGAAGGTTCTGGAAGTTCTGGACTATGCAGAAGGTTTGTGCGGACTTCCAAAATCAGATGTTCTGAAATTTAAGCTGGAGGGCAACTGCTCGATTGTGGTGCGCCCTTCTGGAACAGAGCCAAAGTTAAAAGCCTATATTTCCGTCAGTGCAGTTGACCGACAGGAATCAGAAGCAATTGAAAAAGAAATTGCAAAAGATTTCGAGCAGTATTTAATATAAGATTTAATTTTTTCTCCTATGACAGGAGGAGACAAACCAGACAGGAATTTTTCGGGGTAGACAATTTGGTAGACAAATGCCCGAAATATGCCTGAAAACAGTCAAAGACAGGCAGGAAAGAGAAAAAAGTAAAAACAGAAAAAACCGCATAACAAAAAGAAAAAACCATAGCATCAGGTGATAGGAAGGGAATCAGGCGACAACAGTTCAATTTCCCTTTCATTTATGGATGCTTTTATAGCAAGAAAAATATCCGCTCAGAATTTTCTGGTCGGATGTTTTTTAGAAAGATTCTGTGATTCAATATATACAGGCAAGCATGAAGAGATTAGTATATCAAGGGTAATGCGATACTTTGGAGGATAGGAATTGGGGTGTATCCACTACATATTTCAAAATGGATTGGGGGAGAAAAGTTACGGTTTCCGTTTAGTTTTCCAAGAAAATGAAGATTCTTTAAAAAGTTCACATAACTTTCGGAATGGAAGACGACTATTTTGGTTTAAACAGAAAGGGATACGAATAAGCATAACAAATGCTGATAGATAAGCGTGAATATACATCTATATTCACTTGTATACAAAATAAAATCCTATCAGAAATGATAAAAAAAGAAAAAGAACACAGTTCATCGGGGCATATACAAAACTATCAAATGAGCGTGCAGAATTGAAAAAGAAACAAAAAATAACCACATAATATCAGGGTATTTGTGATAACTTTGTATGTATAGAAAAAATGAATGATAGACAATAGTTCAATTATAAAAAACTATTGGATGGTCATGGAAGATGATGTTATCTTGATATAGATATAATGTATATAATTGAATGCTCTTACTGTAGGCATTAACTATAAATCTATGGGTTGTTGTTGAATGGAGGGGTTTTGTGTCGAAATCAACTGATCTTTCCTGTTTGTTGGCAGAGGCTCTTTTGGGAAACAAAGGAGAACGGGTTCCATGTATTTGTCCGGGTGGAATGATGAACATGATTACATCGGAGATGATGGGAGCCTGTTCATCTTTCTGGCCGAAAGCGCACGTGGATGCAGAGACGATGGCAAAGCTGGCAGAATTTCCGTACAAGAATAGACTGTTTGACAATATTGGTGTACCATTCTGCATGACTGTGGAAGCTGAGGCGATGGGTGCGAAGGTGGATTTGGGCGACGAATTCACAGAACCGCGTGTTTGTGAATATGCGATTGGAACCGTTACAGAATATAACAAGCTTCAGCCTATCCAAATGGACGAGGGACGAAGAAAGGTGGTTTTAGATGCCATTCGTTTGCTGTGCCGATCCAGCCCGGATGCAGCTATCATTGGAAATATAACCGGTCCCATCAGCACAGCATCCTCCTTAATAGATGCAAATGTGTTTTATCGGGAACTGCGCAAGGAAAAGGCAGCGGCACATGCTGCACTGGATTTTGTTACCGAGCAGCTGATTGCCTTTGGAAAAGCGCAAATCGAAGCAGGCGCTGAGTTTATTGCCATTGCAGACCCCAGTGGCACCGGTGAAATCTTGGGACCCAAGTTATTTGAAGAGTATGCTCTGCCTGCACTCAACCGCATTTGTGAGGAGTTAAAGCCACTTTGTAAAGGGGTGATTGTGCATATCTGCGGACAGCTGCGTACCATTTATCCGCAATTGGCAAAGCTTAAATGCAGCGGTTTAAGTGTGGATGCAGTGGTAAACATCAAGGAGCTGAGGAAAAATCTTCCGAACATGGCAATTATCGGAAATATCAGCACCTTTGCTCTGGCAGGCGGAAATGCAGCTGTCATCCAAAATCTGTGTAACAGCACCATAGATGGAGGGGTGGATGTGCTGGCGCCTGCGTGCGGGCTGGGGACCACCTCGACGGTGGAGAGCATTTCCATTATGATGAAAACAGCGATAGCGCGGATGGAGCAAAAGGAGAAGGCAGATGCTTAAAGTACAAAGTCATGGAGAGATGAACTTGCTGGATTGTTTGCGTTCATCGGGCATACTTTTGGAAAGTCCCTGCAATGGCAAGGGAATCTGCGGAAAATGCAAGGTCAAAATCTTGAACGGAGCGGTATCTGCTTTAACAGAACAGGAAAAGAGGTATTTGACCCGGGAGGAAATCGCCGGTGGAATCCGCCTTGCCTGCCTGACCATCCCGCAAGGAGAAGTGGAACTGAACGAACAGGGTCTTTTGCAGGAAAAGCCGAACAACGTTCTGGGAGGAGAAGCGGTCCATGTTGAGTTAAACCCTCTTTTAACAGTTGAACAGGTAGATGTAACAAAACCGACGTTGGAAAATGGCTACTCCTTATCTCGGGCAATGGGAGACACTCTTTTGCGGGAAGCAGCTCCTCCGCTGTCACTGCTGGAAAAGCTGCCCGGTCTTGCACAGGAAAAACACTTGTGGAAGGTTTCTTATGCAGGAAAAAACATTGACCTTGTAAAGCAACCGGAACGATATGGACTGGCGGTGGATATTGGAACAACAACCGTTGCGGTTTCTCTGATCGACCTTGCCACAGGCGATGTTCGGGCGGAGGAGGGATTTGTCAATCCGCAGAAGGCGTTTGGGCTGGATGTATTAAGCAGAATCCATTATGATATGGAACACACCAACGGTGTGTTGGAGCTGCGAAGGATCATTGTGGAGCGTTTACAGAAGGCAGCGGAAGAGATGGTCAAACGGGCAAACGTCGCTTTGGATGCCATCTACGAGGTGGTAGTGGGTGCAAATGCCACCATGCTGCACGCGCTCCTTGGGATTCCATTGAAGAGCTTAGGAACAGCACCGTACAGCAGTGTATTTACACAACCGGTTACTGTTTTGGCAAAGGAGCTGGGCTTTGCGCTCCATGACCAGACACGCCTGTACTGTATTCCTTCGGTTTCCACCTTTATTGGAGGAGATATTGTTTCCGGTGTACTGGCAAGCCAGCTGGACCGGGCAGAGGACACCGTCCTTTTGGTTGATATAGGCACCAATGGGGAAATTGTGCTGAGTCAGAAAGGAAGGATGTATTCCTGCTCGTGTGCAGTCGGTCCGGCACTGGAAGGAATGAATATTTCCTGCGGGATGCGTGCAGAACCGGGAGCGGTGGAGCACGTTACACTGGGTGATGAAGGGGTACAACTGAAAACCATTTCCAACCTTCCGCCGGTTGGTCTTTGCGGCAGCGGTCTGCTGGAGGCAATCAGCCAGGTGGTAGAGAAAGGAATCGTCGGAAAGACCGGGAGAATCGTTGCAGAATCGGCTTTTGTTGATACCGATGAAGACGGAAAACGGCGGGTAGTCCTGGATAGGGAAAGAAGTATTTACCTGACCCAAAGCGACATCAGGCAGGTTCAGTTCTGCAAAGGTGCAATCCTGTCGGGAATCTTAACATTGATGCAGCGGTTGGGTTTGAAGGAACGGGAGATTGACCGGGTCATTGTGGCAGGTCAATTTGGAAAGCATTTGAACCCGGAAAGTCTAACCGGGGCGGGCTTGATACCGGCTTCCTTAAAGGAGCGAATCAGCTACATCGGAAACTCCTCCATGATGGGGGCACATCTGTGTTTGTTGAATCAAAACGAGCGCAGACGAGCCGAGGAGGTAGCAAAAAACATCGAATATATCGAGCTTTCTGTTTCCCCAGGCTATGAAAAGCTGTTTACAAAGTGCTTGCAATTTGAGTGCCCGTAATTTGGAGGAAGATAATGGAAAAGTTTGTTTGTGTAAACGGGAGTGACCATCTGCAAATCCCCAATCATCTGTTGGAAGAGCTATCGGTTGTGCATCCGCAGGACATTCATATGAATGCAGGTGTCATTTTCCAAGTGGCACAAGGGATGGAGCAAAGTGGGTGGATCAGACTGCCGTTTTGCAATACCCTTTTGGCAGAAGCGTTAGGGGCAATCCCTACTTTGTCGGTATCGGGAGCCAGAATCAAAGAACCTGCTTTTGCAAAGCCGGAGGAACTGATGACAATTCAGGTGCAGGAAACAGCAAGACTGTGTGCAATGTTTGAAGCGCTTGCGCAGCTGTCAAAGGCTGGGAAAAAGGTGGCTTACAATATCGAAGGACCGCTTACCCTGCTGTGTGCTCTGCTACCAATGAACAAGGTCTTTTCTGCACTGAGAAAACCGGTCGGCAAACAGATGCTTTCGCAGGTGGAGGAATGGATTGTTCGTTATGCGGAAATGGCAGTCGAGAGAGGAGCAAAAATCATTTCATTTGCAGACCCGATTGCAACGGTGGATATTTTAGGCAGTCAAATGTTTGTGAATCAGTATGTCCCATGCCTGCTTCAGTTGCTTATTCGGTTGCAGGAGAGATTTCCAGACACAGTGATTCATCTTTGCGGAAAGTTGACGCAGTCCCTGATTGACACAAAACAGTGTACACTCACCCGATGGGAAGGGCAGAAGGGACAAAGCTATGGGCAGACTTTGACAGAGTTTTGCGGCGAAGGAGGAATTGTAGGGCATTATTGTCTCAACTATCTTGGAGCGAGCAGAAATTACCTGGAGTTAATCGACTTTACAGAAAAGAGGAATAAAAATGAACGATAAGGAAAGATTGCTGTCCGAACTGGACCGATGCGTAGTAGAAATGGAAGACGAAGAGGTCGTAAACGTTGCCAAGGAATATGTGGATGCCGGCTATGATGCGTATGAAGGCATCACCGAAGGACTGAGCAAGGGAATGGAAAAGGCAGGGGAGCTGTATGAGGAGGAAGAATACTTTGTTCCTGAGCTTTTGATTTGCTCTGATGCTATGTACAACGGTCTGGAGGTCCTCAAACCACATCTCAAGAGAGAGGGAACAGACCATAAAATTCCGGTCATCATCGGTGTAGTAGAAGGTGACACCCACGATATTGGAAAAAACCTGGTCAAGATTATGATGGATACTGCCGGATTTGAAGTATACGATTTGGGCAGGGATGTTCAGATTTCGGATTTTGTTCAGAAGGCAAAGGAAGTCAAGAGCGGGATTATCTGTATGTCTACTTTGATGACAACCACAATGCAGAATATGAAGTGTGTTATTGATCAGCTGGTTTCTGAGGGAATCCGCGATCAGTTTAAAATCATGGTAGGCGGTGGTCCGCTTTCCAAAAACTTCTCAGATAAAATCGGAGCGGATTGTTACACAGCCAATGCAGCAGAAGCGGCAAAGGTAGCTCAGAAATTGGCGGCGGAATTAAATAACTAACAGGATGGACACAACCTGCATGTATGTTTTGAGTGGGAAAAAGCAGCAATACAGGTTGTTTCTATAAATTTAAATTGAGGAGAGTATCTATGAAAAAAATTCTGAGTATGGTGCTTGCGGCGGTTATGTGCGCAACCATGATGGTCGGCTGTGGAGGTAGCCAGAAACCTGCCGAAACAGATAGCAGCAAAGAGCAGCAGTCGGTAGAGGCGGAGGCAAAGCCGGAAGAAAAGGCAGAAGTGGAAGAAAAGTCTGAGGAAACACAGAAACCAAGTAAAACAGCAGATCCGAATAAGAAGGATATTAAATTTGGTATCACCTCCAGCTTTAGAGATTTCACAGACTACATTCCAGAGAAGATGGCACAATGGGGATACAATGTTGAGATTATTGAATTGGACAGCCCAGTGGTAGCCAATACTGCTTTGGTGGAAGGTTCAGTCGACGTTAACTACATTCAGCATCTTCCATATCTGTTGGCATATAACGAATCCAATGGAACAAAATTGCATCCATGTGAACCATATATCATGTCCTCCATGGATTGCATTGCGTCCAAGAAATATAAAACCCTGGAAGAAGTGCCGGATGGAGCTTCTATCGCAGTTGCTGATGATGCTTCGAATCTTTCAGTAAACCTGCAAGATTTGGAATCGATTGGCTGGTTGAAGCTCAAAGAAATCCCGGAGGGAAGCTTATATACAACATTTGATATTGTCGAAAACCCAAAGAATCTACAGTTGGTTGAGATGGATATGTTTTCCCGTTTTTCCGCAATGGAAGGGGATGTTGATTTAGCAATGAGCTTTTTCAGCAATACTTCTCAAGAAAAATATAACTTCAATCTGTTGAAATTATTTGATGAGAATATCGCGTATCCACAGGTCGTTGCAGTTCGTGAAGAGGACAAAGATGCACAGTGGGTCAAAGATTTTATGGATGCCTTTACCAGCCAGGAGCAGGTAGACCGAATCAATGAAAAAAATACCCCAACACTGTCGTGGAAGATTTTGTTTGAAGTGAAAGAAGATAGTGCTTCGTTAGAAAAAAGTGAAGAAAAATCCAGAAAAGCTGACCCAAATAAGACCACAATTAAACTAGGGGTTACTCCGAGTTTTGAATATTACATAGACTATATTCCTGAAATGATGGGAGAATGGGGATACACAGTTGAAGTTGTAAGTTTGGATAGCCCGGTTGCAGCCAATACAGCTTTGGCGGAGGGTTCCATTGATGTCAACTATTTCCAGCACCTTCCATATTTGCTGGCATTTAATGAATCGAACGGAACTAGGCTGCATCCGTGTGAACCATACATCATGTCTTCAATGGATTGTATTGCATCGAAAAAATATAAAGCATTAGAAGAAGTGCCGGACGGGGCTTCGATTGCTGTTGCAGATGATGCCTCCAATCTCTCTATCAACCTGGAAGATCTGCAATCAATTGGCTGGCTGAAGCTCAAAGAAATCCCGGAGGACAGCCTATACACAACCTTTGATATTATCGAAAATCCAAAAAATCTTCAGTTGGTAGAGATGGACATGTTCTCCCGTTTTTCTGCTATGGATGGAGATGTTGATTTGGCTATGAGCTTTTTCAGCAACCAGTCGCAGGCAAAATACAATTTTAATTTGCTGAAGTTGTTTGAAGAGAACGTTTCTTATCCAATCATTGCAGTTGTTAGAGAAGAAGATAAAGAGACACAGTGGGTTGATGATTTCATGGATGCATTAGCAAGCGAAACACAGCTGGAGAGAATCGCAGAACAGAATAAACCAAGCCTTGCATGGAAAGTTTTATTTGAGGTAGCTGAATAAGCAGATAGATTAGGAAGAAGGATTATTCCTTCTTCCTAATCTATCATCTTTCAACGGTATTTTAAGATAGTGAAATAATAATCGGTACTGTCATTTGAGGAAGGTATCAGTATGATTGAAATAAACAAGCTTTGTAAATCGTTCGGCTCTTTGGAAGTGCTGAAGGATATTAGTTTGACGATTCAGACAGGGGAAATATATGGTCTGGTCGGCAGGAGTGGAGCAGGTAAATCAACACTTTTGCGGTGTATCAATGCTTTGGAACCATATCAGAGTGGAAGTCTTAAAATTGATGGGACAGAAATTAAAGGTTTAAATAAGCAGCAGATTAGGGAATTGAGAAAAGGAATAGGAATGATTTTTCAACAGTTTTCTCTGATAGAGCGGAGGAGCGTTTATAAAAATGTTGCTCTTCCAATGAAATGCTGGAAATATGATAAAAATATTATAGATAAACGAGTTCGGGAATTACTGGAATTGGTAGAAATTTCTGACAAAATAGATGCAAGACCTTCTACTCTTTCGGGCGGGCAAAAACAACGAGTTGCTATTGCAAGGGCGTTAGCTCTTGATTCACATATTTTATTATGTGATGAAGCCACCTCTGCGTTAGATCCGAAGACTACCCAATCGGTTCTTCATCTTCTTAGGGACATCAATCAAAAGTTGGGATTAACCATTATCGTAGTTACACATCAGATGGAAGTAGTTCGAGAAGTTTGTGATACGATTTCCATTCTGGAAAATGGTAAAATTTCAGCAGCGGGTGCAGTTAAAGAGGTGTTTTTGCAAAAACCAAAAGCATTAATGACACTGCTTGGAAAAGAGGACCACACTTATCAGGAAGATGGAGAGGGAGTCTCTTTTATTTTGTCAACAGATCAATTGGATGCCATTCATTTTACGCATGATCAATTTGGAGCAAAAATACTTTCAACTAGCACAAATGACTACAAAGGATTGCCTTTTACAGAGGTTGTTGTTACCACGACACCCTCCAAAACAGAAGATTTGAAAAATTTTCTGAAAGAGCAAAAATTTTTTTACTATGCGGCAGGAGGACAAAACTAATGGAAAGGCTTTCTTTAGAGCAATATCTTACGCAAGTTATCTGGCCGGCATTTTTGACTACGATGACGGTTATGGCTTGGACAGTACTGATTTCTACTGTTGTTGGATTTATTCTTGCAGTTATTATGGATGTTTCAAAAGAGGATGGACTTCATCCTAATCCTCTGATTTCCCGTGTCATGGATTTTTTGATTAACTTAATTCGTTCTTTCCCATTTGTAATTTTGATGGTTTCTTTGATCCCGGTAACGAGATTTATCACCGGATCTTCTATTGGTGTTAAAGCGGCAATTTTTCCATTATGTATCACAATGTCGCCTTATATGGCACGATTGATTCAAGGACATATGGACCAAGTTAGCAGAGAAGCGATTGAGGCGGCAAAATCTTTTGGGGCTTCCACCTTTCAGATTATCTGGCATGTAATTCTGGTAGAAGCTATACCGGGAATCTCTTCTGTTATTTGCTTCAGCGCAGTGGCAGCATTGAATGCATCTACAACGGCTGGTATGGTTGGTGCAGGCGGCTTGGGAAACGTTGCGATTCGATATGGATATAACAACTTCAACGATACAATCATGTACTCTACTGTGGCGATTCTGGTAATATTGGTACAGCTTATTCAGTTTATCGGAAATAAAATTTATAATAAATTAAAATGATGTCAGGAGGTTCAATATGGATTACGCAACACTAAAAAGGGAAGCGGCAAAGTATCCTGATACGATGACAAGCATGGAGCGAATGAAGGCTTATGCGATGGGAGAGGTGGTTGACCACATCCCGTTCAGTACAGGTGGTCCAGATTCGTTTGTGCATCTGTACGGCTATACATTGGGAGAATACCGTCGTTCGATGGACGTACAGTTTGATGTTGCAGAACAGGCAAAGAAAGAGTTTGGCGGTAGTGGGATGTATGCAAACACCAATCTTTCCTTGCGTGGAGTGGGAGAAGCAGTCGGCTCAAAGGTGGTATACCCTGAAAATAGCACCGATTACATCAGTGAGCATGTTTTAAAGAATTATGATCAGCTGGATGATCTTGTTTTTGACCCGGAAACTAATCCGTTTTTGCAGGAGAAGATTGCTTGGGCAAAAGAGGTTCAGAAGCGGATGGATGGACGTTGTATGGTGGTGACCGGTGGTTCAGGACCGATGACGACAGCGATTTCGATTCGTTCACCGGAGATGCTGATGCGGGATATGATTCGTGATAAGGAAAATGCACGCCGGTTGTTGGATTTTAGTGTCCAGTGTACTTTAAAATGGATCAAGTATAACCGGGAAATTTTTCCAAATGCAGTGGTTGGTCTGGCGGACCCGGCGACTTCTGGGAATTTGATTAGCAATAAGATGTTCCACGAATTTTCCAAACCACACTTTATGGA
>SAMEA3387482__coassemble_2512_pt1 | contig 12429 bp, 10 predicted proteins | sample SAMEA3387482__metabat2_high_PE_030 | metagenome-assembled genome bin SAMEA3387482 (sample SAMEA3387482) | Felis catus | biome: Faeces | place: United Kingdom | collected 2012 | reverse complement strand
CCAATCGACTGCCGGACGGTTAAATCAAACGGCAGGACCATTCCGCACAGACGGACCGGTCGGACAAACACCCGTTCAAAGCGCTCCTCCCTTTGGGATAAAAAATTGCCGCCTGATAAAAAGAGCGGGAAGCGCTTGCCAAAGAGGTTAAGGTAGCGGTAGTTTTTCACCTCCCCCACCGGCACCTGCACAGTCTGCTCCATCGGGATTGACACCGTTTTGCTCATCCCATATTCTGCCACCACCTTTGCGCTGGCGTGCCGCAGGATGGTCTTGCCCTTTTTGCTGGAAACCACGCCGCTGACCAAAAGGTCCCCTTTTTTCACCGTCTCCCCTTTTTTGCGAAGACCTTCTCCGTCATACACCTCCATCTGCACAATCTGTCCTCCCCGCGCCGCTACGATATTGCAGGGTTCGGTGTCCTGCACCTCTTCCTCCCCTTCGTTGCGCTCGCTGATTTCCACCTCGGCAACGCTGCCCACCAGATTGACCGCCGCCCATCCCACCTGATGATACTCCTGCCGCAGCCGGATTGCCATTTTCTGCACATCTAAACTCTTTTTCCAGCTGCCGCGGTGCAAACCCATCTCTTCGAGCGACTGCAAAATGGCGTCGTCGCTGACCGTTTGGTTGCCGTTTAGCTCGATTGACCAGACAAACTGCCCGGACAGTCCTACGCACAGACAGAACAGCCCGATGCCGACCAGCAATCCCACCCGACGACGATACCGCTGTACCCAAAACGGCAGTCCGTTTCGCTGCACCACCCGCACCCGCACATGGGTCTTGCGCACAAAGGGTCGGATGCGGCGGTAGTGCTTCACCGTCGTCTGCGCGGTATATCCCTCCGGCGTACACCGCGTATGAAAGACCGGGATTTCGTTTCGACTGAGCAGATTCAAAAAGCGTTCGGCAAAGGCTCCCTTTACCGTAAAGGTGACCGTCCCGCGAGCAAACCGCAGCAGAGAAACCAAAGACATACTTTTCACCTCAATTACAATATTCCAATCCTGAGAGGAAGCCGCGCACAATCAGGCTGTCCTCCGACATACAGGCAATTTGCAGCTCTCTTCCGCTGACCTTCAGCTGACCTTCCGGGATGTGCAGGCGGATGAGGGTGTCGTTGTACTCTACGATGCCTTTGCAGCCGTCCACCAACAGCTCCCGATTGGAGCAAAGCTCCAGATGACTTTCCTGACCCAGCAGCGAACTGCCCAATGTATTGCGCTCGGTTAAAAGCTGCTGTTTTTGTTTTTTGATTCGCATAAGCAATCTCCCTTTCCCTTTTTCCCTATCCTATGAAGTACAAAAAACTTTTAGCAGTCAATTCCTGCTTTTCCTTTGCATACAAATAAAGTCAAGAGGGGAAGGTTGCTCTGTAACCTTCTCCTATAAAAAAACAGGAAAGGTGAAGAACCATGAAATCCATCCAAAAAATTGCCCGCTCCCTGCTTTGTCTGCTTTGTCTGCTGTTTGCCGTTCTGCTCATCCAAAATGCGCCGGTGGTGGCAAAAGGCGCTGTGCAGGGGATTCGACTGTGCTTGCAGACGGTCATTCCCTCGCTGTTTTGCTTTATGGTATTGACCTGCTTTCTCATCAACAGCGGACTGTACCGTTTTCTTTCCCTCCCCCTTGCCTGGGTGACCCGCAGGCTGTTCTTTCTTCCCCCTGAACTGGGCAGCATCCTGCTGCTGGGGATGGTCGGCGGGTATCCGATGGGCGCCAAAGCCATCGCTTCGCTGCTCCAGCAGCAAAAAATCGACCCAAGAGATGCCCAGCGGATGATGCTCTACTGCTGCTGTGCCGGTCCTTCCTTCATCATCTCTGCGGTGGGTGTCCAGATGTTCGGCAGCTTTTCTGTCGGCGTCCTGCTGTTTGCTGTCCAGTTGGGCGTTTCTGTACTGTTTGCCCTGGTTTGCGCACTCCACTGCCGTCTACATTCCTCCCGTCCTGCCGCTATCGCCGACCCGCACCCGGTTTCTTCTGTTCGACCGCTCGGACTGGGAGAAGCCTTTGTCCTGTCGGTCGCACAAAGCGTCGAGGCAATGGGACAGATGTCCGGCTTCATTGTGCTTTTTTCTGCGGTCGGTCAGCTGATTTCTTCCCTGCTGCCTTGTGCTTCGCTGGCTCGTGCGCTGCTGCTGGGCTGTCTGGAGGTCACCAACGGCTGCTCGCTTGCCAGCACCCTTCCCCTTGGAGCGGTGTTCGCTTCCTGTTTTCTTTCCTTTGGCGGGCTTTCGGTCTTAGCGCAGATTATGGGCATCCTCAAGGGCACCCATATCCGCATCCTGCCCATCCTGCTTTCCCGATTGCTGCACGCGCTGGTTTCCGGTGTTCTTACCTTTATCCTGCTCAAATCTCTGGGGGAAAGTGTCTCTGTCTTTGCTGCACAGACCCATCCCATCCCGGTCGCCGACCCTGCCACCCCATTTTTGTGCCTGTGCCTGATTATGATGGGGGTTTTGCTGTTGCAGCAGCTTTCCCGCCCTATGCAGAAAAAGCATTCCTCCCTGCTGTAAAATCCTATTTTCCGAAAATCTATGGAAAGCGGATTGGAAAGATGGTATAATAAAGGTATCAATCTATCCTTTCTGTCTGCCTTGGACAGACATCGAATCGAGGTGTTGCTATTTGAAAGAGTATACTCGTACCATCTCCCGCGCCCTTTCCCTTCTGTTGGCAGGATGTATCCTGCGTTCTTCCCTGTGTATGCCGGTATCTGCCAACCTGAACACAACCATTCAGGAGGAAGCCGCACCTCAAAAGGTGGAAAAGCAATCGGCAGAATCTGACTTTGAACAGCCCTACTTTTCAGGCGGAAAATCCATAAACGCCGTCGTAGTGGAGAGCATGAACAACCTGACCTATCCCGCCAGCCCGCAGACCGGCTACTGGCAGCTGCGGCATGAGGCAAAAAAAATTGTGGATGTCGCTGCCGATTATGGGATGGACACCCTGTTTTATCCGGTGACACCGGAGCTTGCTGCCATGTATCCCTCCCGCTACCTTCCGCAAAGCCGGTATCTGGTGGAGCAAACCGGACAATCCTCCATCAAAAATCCGCTGAAGTCGCTGGTCAAGCAGGCGACAGAGGAGGGAATGGATGTTTGTGCTGTGATTTCCCCCTTTGAGATGGGCTCGACTGACTATAACAGTAGCCAAAAAACGTTGGCAGCCCTCCACCCGGAGCTGACCCTGCAAACCCAAGGCTCGGTCGTTTTGGACTTAAACCAAGAGGAGGCACAAAAGCTGATTGGAAATATTGCGCGGGAATTGACCATCGACTACCGCATCGGCGGTATTGCGCTGGACCTGCGCAGCTGTATCCGGGATGGACGCATCCAGCTGGACAGCATCCGTTCCACCATTGATTCTGTGGTGCAGCAGGTGCGAAAGCAATCCTCCATCCTGCGCATCGGGCTGATTTTACCCGCTGAGATGGTACAGGGCAACAGCCTGCAAACTGAATTTCTGCGGCAGCTGATGCACGACGGCACCGTCAATTTCCTTCTGGTCGATTCTCGGCAGAAGGTCGGCGACGGCAGCTATACCGACACCATCCGCCTGTGGAAAGAGATGCTGAAAACGCAGGGCGAACAGATGGAGCTGTTTGCCTGGCAGGATGCAAGCCGCATTTACTCACCCTTGAGTGAGCCTGCCTTTTACAGCGACCAAGAGGAATTGATTTTCCGAGCCTTTTCCAACCAGATCGACCAGCTCAACGGTTCGGTGATTGATTCCCTTCGTAATATCCAGCTTTCCCCTTCCCTTTCCGATGCCCTGTCCACCCGACAGAACACCTCCGGCTGGTACCTGGATACCGCCTTGCAGCAGCCGGACAGCCTGACCATCGGAAATCCCGAGGAATTGAGCTACTCCTCCGAAGACAGCTATCTGATTACCGGCTGGTGTGACCCCACCATCCCTCTGCTGCTCAACGACCAAAATTACGACGGCAGATATGGTGAAATCTCTGACGATGGATACTTTGCGCTCCAGGTCCCGCTCAAAATGGGCTCCAACCGCTATGTCTTTTCCCAGAATGCCCGCACTCGTTCGGTCAGCATCATCCGCTCTGCGGATGCCTCTGCCGAAAACACCCTTTCCCCTATCTCCGAAATCATTCCCGAGTCGGCATATCCTGCCAACAACGAGCCGGTCTCTATTTTAAATCCGGTCATTTTGAGCTGTATGGCTCCTTCGGGCGCACAGGTCAGCGCAGAACTCAACGGACACCTTTACACCTTAACCCAGCAGGATCCTTCCATACGACCCGGTTATCCTGCACTCTTTTCTGCCACTGCACAGCTGGTGGAAGCAGAAACGCTGCAAATTTCGCGGCTGGGTCCGGTTTCCTACACGATGGTCTATGATGGACAGCTGCGCCTTCAGACCTCCTTGGGTGAGCTGGTTCAGATTGGCAGCCAGCAGGACCTTGCCATCCAAACCACCGACCCGTTGACCGCTGTCTTTGCAGACCCTTCCGAGAAAAAGCTGCTGTATGCGTTGCCGCAGGGTACAAAGGACTATGTCACCTCCTCTACCGACGAATACTACTACCTGTACTCGGGAGGATGTATTCGTAAAAAGGCTGCCCGCATCCTCACCCGTAAGACCGACATCTACACCCTTTCCAAGAAAATTTCCAATGTGGTGATTCAAAGCACCAGCCGTGGCGAGTACATCACCTTTGTCGGCGGCAAAGGGCTTCCCTGTACCGTTTCCTATGATGCAAACGAGCACACCGTTTCGCTCAGGCTCTCCCACGTCACCCACATGAACCGCCAGCTGGACTATTTAAGCAGCGACATCTTCTCCGACATCGAGGTACAGCAGCAGGAAAACGACATCCTGGTCACCCTGCCATTAAAAGAGGGGATGCCTTTCTATGGCTATCAGGTCACCTTCAACGGAGAAAATATCGTGGTCTATTTCCGCTCCCATCTTTCTTCGGATGCTAAACAGACCCAACAGCCGCTTAAAGGGCTCAACATCGTCATTGATGCCGGTCACGGTGGGCAGGACATCGGCTCCGACAGCCTGCTGGGCAACCAGAGCACCGATGAAGAACAGCTCAATCTGCTGATGGCACGCGCACTGTACGACCGTCTGCGTATTTTGGGCGCCAACGTTTTTCTCACCCGCTCCGGGCATGAAACGATGGCAGGTCTGGACCGCATCATGTTTGCACAATACCGCGAAGCCGACCTCTTTCTCTCCTTCCATCACTGTGCCGATGAACCGGGCATCTCCATTCAGTACAACGACAGCTTTTCCAAAAACTTTGCCGAGCAAATATCCGATGCCCTTTCTGCACGGCTGGATGTGCCGCAAAATTCGGTCACCCTTGCCAACACCTACTCGCAGGGTGTTTCCTTCTGCCCGTCGCTGACCGTCCAAACGGGCAACCTGCTCGACCCTTCCGATTACAGCCGATTGGTCAAGCCGGTCAATATCTACCGCACCGCCTATCAGATGGGTCAAACGCTTGAGGAATTTGTCCGCTCAACCAACGAGCAGTATACCAAAGCATCACTGATTCAGCAGGAGGTTGCTTCCAAAGAAAACAAGGACGATTTTTCTGCCAATTCAGTCATAAAAAAAGGGACACTGTAAAAAAACAGTGTCCCTTTTTGCTATCCCGTTTTCTAGCGGATAGCATATTTTCCTTTACAGGTCAAAACTGCCATGCCCTTCTTTACAAAGGCATAGTCAAACAGATAGCCTTCCCGCTGGCTGCCTTCTGCCACCAGCTGCTCGAGCAGGTGGAACAGGTCGCTGTCATGGTAGGGCTGATAGTCCTTTTTGACATAGCTCTTTAAATCGTAGTAGAGCACCAGCAACCCTTTTTCCTCCAGCGATTTGAGCAGCTGGGCGCGTGCCTTCACCGGCTCCATTTCCTCATCCTGCCGTTCCAGATGAACTGCGTCCAGCGCAGTGCTGATCAGCTCATCCTCCCGGCTGCTGCGCAGCTCAAAGCGGCAGACCGGGTAGCGGTTTGCACCGGAAATCTCTTTGAGCAGCTGCTTTTCCTCCTGCGAAATGACCGGCGAACTGGTGTGATGGATACAAACGCTCATCCATCTTCCTCCTTTTCTTTATTTCATCCTTTGATTTTTGGGTTTCATTCAGCCCTCTTTGGGCTTTCTCTCGTCCAGTATACGACATCCCGAAAAAAATTGCAAGTGCAGCTTACAGTTTGACTGCCTGATAGCCCATCGAGCGCAGCTCCTCCACACTGACGGCGCGGGCAGGCAGCTCCGGTGTCAGGTGGTTAAGTCCTGCTTGACGGATGATGGTCGGGTAATCACGGTAGCTCACGCTTTCATCCGCTCGCCCATTGATTCCGTCCACCTGCGCATTCCAGGTAAACTGCCACATTCCATACGGCTTTTCAAAGTTTGGCTTGCTGACTCCCTCCTCTGCAATCCACCGGTCAAAGCGATCCAACTGTTTTGCGGACAGCTTGGTTTTAAACCAATCCACCGTGCTGTAAATGGTCGCATAGTAACCTGCCTTTTCCAATGTGTCACAAAAGGCTGCGGCGATAGGCGCCAGATCTTCAATCTGCCGTTGCTCCGGCGCCTCTATATCCACTGCCAGCGGCAGGGTCAGCTGCTTCTCTTTGACTTTGCTTAAAAAGAAGTTTGCTTCTGCCACTGCTTCCGGCACAGTAGAGGCTCTTAGATAATGATAGGCTCCAACCTCCAGCTCGGCTTGTTTTGCCTGCTGATAATTTTTCTCAAAGGCAGGACTGAGGTAGCGCTCCCCTTCGGTCGCCTTGAGCATCACACCCCAGATGCCGTCTCGTTTGACCCGCTGAAAATCGACTTCGCCCTGGTAGGCAGATATATCCAATACACGTTGATTCATTCTTCATCCTCCTTTGGATGGGACTTTCCCACCCACCTTATCCTATGTTGCAGACAGCAGGTCGGTGCATTGCCGATTGGAAGCCGGGAAGTGTTCGCGCTCAGTATCTTGAAAATAAAGTTTTCGTCCACCTTTTGCAAAAGGTGGTGGTGTCCAGAGGCAACGCCTTTGGTCGTACTCCGCAGAGTGCGAAATACCTTTTCAAACAAATCAAAAGATAAAAACGTTAGGGGCTGGCTGTTGTTTTGATGCTGCCGCACGGCAGTGCGCCGGCTGCAAAGCACCGGCTTGAAGCCGGAGACTGTTCGCCTACGGTGCAAAGACGGGTAGATTGAGAAAAATAAAATTTTCATCCTCTTTTTTAAGGCAACTCTAAGCCGGAATAAAACATCTGATTTTATCTGATTTTGCAGGATATATAAGAAAATCAGTGCTGTAAAGTCACTTACCTTCACAGCACTGATTGCTCCATTTTTTATATTTTAAGTGCGATACGACCCTATTTCCTGGGAAAACAGGTGCTTATTCGAAGAAAATGCCTGCTTTTTCCCTTGCCTGTTTCATCACGCGGCTGACATTCAGCGCCAGATTGCTGACATACTGATAGTATGGTCGATAGCGGTTTGGCTCCTCAATAAAGCGTTTAAAGAAAGCCATCTCGTAGGACATCTGCCGGTATTTTTCCTCCGGTCCGGTCAGCAGACGTTCCTCCCCATTGAGCGGAGTGAAGGTCATATCGACCAGCTTGGAGATGCGCGGGATTCGGATGACACCGTCCTCCCCCTGGATTTCCGAGCCAATCACACCCTGCGCCGTTTTGGAATAGGTCAGCACAACCGTCTTATCTGCATACTGCAAGGTCACGCAGCCGCTGGCATCTGCTCCGGTGTCCAGAAAACGGGCGTGCGCATCCACCTTATCCGGCACACCAAACAGGATGATGGCAGGATACAGGCAGTAGATTCCAAGGTCCATCAGACCGCCGGTTGCCATCTTCGGGTTAAAGATGTTTGGGACCTCTCCCCGCAGATATGCCGGATATTTGGAGGAATACTGGGAAAAGTCGAATCTTGCCAGATACACCCTGCCCAGTCGCTCGACCGCACCTTTGAGCACCTGCATCTGCGGCAGGTAGACCCCAATCAAAGCCTCCAGATAAATCAGCTGTTTTTGCTGTGCCAGCTGCTGCAATTCTTCCAGCTGTTCCGGTTCCACCGTGATAGGCTTTTCACAGATGACGTGCTTGCCGTTTTGTAAAAACAGCTTGCTCTGCTCATAGTGCAGGCTGTTTGGGCTGGCGATGTACACCGCGTCGATTGCATCGTCCTGCGCCATCTGCTCCAAATCGGTGTAGACCTTCTGCGCTCCCCATTCTCTGGCAAACAGCTCTCCCCGTTCCCTGGTGCGGGAATAGCAGGCAACGTATTCCACCTCCGGCACCTCTTTAGCGCCTCGCAAAAACTCACCGACAATCCAACCGGTCCCAACTGTTGCGAATCGGATCATATCTTTTTCCTCCTGTCTATTTTTTATCTCCACATGACTACCAGATATTGTATTCCTATTATAGCATGCTGAAGACCCAATCACAAGATATGCACCGATGTTATCTTTTAGACAAAGAGCTACAAATGCTGTATTTTCAGACAAAACGACAAAAAAGACAGCCTGAAAACACAGGCTGTCTTTTAAGGTCAGTTAAAATTTCAGTTTGGCAAGGTCGGATGCACCCGAAACATAGGTGGAGAAATTGTACATCACAAAGATGTCGTCAAACTCCTCCTGCATCAGCTCCTTGGTGCTTTTTGCCATATAGCGCAGGTCGACCACGATGATTTCATCATAGTTGTAGGTCAGATACGGGATCATGCTGTTGGCATAGGAATCCTTGAACAACAGCAGGCGGCTGGTTTTGCCCTCCTGGTGGTTCAGGTTGTGGTTGCTTTTGATTTTGACATAGCCGCTGTTTCCCCACATAAAGGCAGCGTACTTGTCCCGCACCTCAAATTTGCGCTGGTCCATCATGCCGTCTACCCGCAGCAGCTCCAAGCCGTCCTCCTGTACCACTTCACCCAGCTGTGCCAGCTGCTTGTCCTGCTGCAAATTGGCAACAAAGGCAAACTCGTCCACGTCCACATCATACCAGGTGATGGTGTCCGCCGGCTGAGATGGGCGCTTAGCTTTGGAATAGAAGGTTCCGTAAAAATCCTCCACTTTGTTTTCTTTCAGTTCCTCCAGCGAAACCGGCGTCAAGCCCTTCTGCTCGCAGTAGGCAACATAGGCATAATAGGCACCCAGGGTGGTCCAGTGGTGGTCGGTGCGATAGTAGATATACTCATCCTTGTGCTGCGAAAGTGCATCGGAAAAGTCCACAATCTCCAGCTGGTCGTCCGCTTCGCTCAGCGTCCGGTAAATCTGCTGGGTATACGCCTGCTGGTCGGCTCCCGGAAATCCGGTCGGCACCTCATCCTCCAAAATCGCATAGGAGTTTGGCACCAGCGAGAAGGTGATTGGCTGGTCGTACATCTGAAGGAAGGAGGAAACCATTCCGTTGGAGCGGTCCAGCGCGGTCTGTTTGACGATGTTGGTGCCGGCATTGGCTGGGTAGTTTTGGTCCTCCACGATTTCCAGCTTTTCCATCAGGTAATGGTCGTCGCCGTAGGTGACCCCGTGGCTTTCGATTCTGCCCAGACCCATATCGGCAACTGCTTTCATGCTAATCCAGTTGTCCCTGCCTAAAAACTGCTCATTGATATATTTGACATACTTGCTGCCAAAACTGCCGTCCACAAAGCTGCTCCAGGAAAAGGCGGGCTTTTGAGCCAGCGAGGTGTTCTCAAATTCTGAAAAAGCACGGTCGCTGTTGAAGACGTCCACCAGAAAAAAGACGCTGATAAAAAGAGCAAACAGGACAGCGATTGGATACTGCAATATCTTTTTCATCTGCTATCCTCCTTAAAAGTTAAAGTACAAAAATGGGCTGTAGGTGGAATCGACCATAAAGGAGATGGACACCAGCAGTACCCCTGCCAAAAAGACGGTGCGAACCACCTTGTTTTTGCCGACCGTCTGCGCTGCAATCTTGAAAAACGGTGTAGATGCCAAAATGCACAGCAGGAACATCACTGCGTAATCCCGCAGATAGTACAGCCAGTCGATGCCGCCCTTGAGGGAGAACAGGCGTCCAAACAGCTCGCCCAAAGTGGACAAATCAGAAATAGCAAACAGCGCCCACCCCAGCATGACCAGGAAAATCAGGTAGATGTGCGACAGCACCCTGCTTTTTTCCAGATGCTTGAGCAGAAAGCTTTTCTCAATCATCAGAAGAACAAAGAAGTACAGTCCCCAGAAGATGAAGTTCCATGCGGCGCCATGCCAGAAGCCGGTCAAAAACCATACCACAAAGATATTAAAAAACTGTCTGCTGCGCTTGACACGGTTGCCGCCCAGCGGGATGTAAACATAATCGCGGAACCAGGAGCTGAGGGTGATGTGCCAACGCCGCCAGAATTCGGTGATGCTTTTGGAGATGTAAGGATAGTTAAAGTTCTGTGGGAAATAGAAGCCCAGCATTCTGCCCAGACCAATCGCCATCAGCGAATAGCCGCTGAAGTCAAAATAAATCTGGAAGGTGTAAGCCAGCAAGCCCATCCATGCCAAAGGGGTGGAAACGTTGGTAAAGCCCAGGGTCTGTACCTCGGTCCAAAGTGCGCCAACGGTGTCCGCCAGCAAAATCTTGCTGCCCAATCCCATGATAAACAGCCCAACACCTTCTTCCACCTGTGCCAGTGTGATGGTGCGGTGTTTCATCTCCTTGCTGATGTCGGGATACAGAACAATCGGTCCGGCAATCAGCTGCGGGAACAGGACAACGAACGCACCAAAATCAATCAGATTGTGCTCCACCTTGATTTTTCGTCTGTACACGTCGATGGTGTACGCCAGAATCTGGAAGGTGTAGAAGCTGATGCCCAAAGGAAGATGGAATTCCGTCGAACTGAGCAGCGGCAAGCTGGTCCCGAACAGGGCATTGATGTTGCCCACAAAGAAGTTGGTATATTTAAAGAAGAGCAGGAAGCCCAAGGTGATGGCAAACGCCAGCCAAAAACAAATCCTGCGCAGCTGCGGGCGTTGGTCATAGCGCTCCATCAACAGTCCCGCAACATAGTTGACCCCAATCGAAATCAACATCACTGGGAAAAACTTCGGTTCTCCCCAGGTATAAAAGAACAGGCTTGCCAAAAACAGCACCGTGTTCTTGAATCGGAACGGAACCAGATAATAAATCAAAAAGGTGACGGGAAGAAATCGGAACAAAAAGAGCAGGCTGCTGAAAACCAAAATCTCTACCTCCAAACAAGTTTGTATTTTTATAAAAGGCAAAGTCCCAAATCGGGACAAAAGCGCCTCCCATTAAATTAACAGATTTTGCGCCAAATATCAAGTCGTTTTTTTGTTCCTGCACACTTTTTCTGTTGACGCATCCTCTCTTTATCAATAGTGTCTTTTACGACAGGTTTTATTCCCACCTCTTTCTATTTTAGGAAAATAAATCTTTTTCACTTTATCCATCACCGAAAAAAAAGCCTCCTGCGACTGTTCGCCGCAGAAGGCAAAAAGGCTATTGAAAGTATCCGTCGATAATCTGTTCGGCTCGCTGCATCTCACGGTCATACCCTTTCGTGGAATCTCCGGCAATCACCAAAAACAGGTAGTTGCCTTTTTCAATAATTTTTCCTGCCTGTGCCTTGTCATACTGATCCGGCAGATATTCCTTGAAGTTTTCGACCACCGTTTCCTTGCGTTTTTCCAGAGCAGAACGCACAGCATCTACCCTGCCCTCCTTCACCTTGACACCAATGATGTGGTCTGCCGAGGTGTTCACCGAGGAATATTCTCCATAATACTCCTCGATGTCGGAAGGATTCAGTCCAAAGACCTCCTGAAGGCTTGCCTGGTCAATCTTCTGCGGCATGGTAATGCCAAGGGTTTCTCCCAGCTCCATGATGACATCCTGGATTCGGCTGCCGGCTGCCATCAGCATACCCTGTTCGTTTTCCAGCATCTTTTTGGCAGCATTGGCTCCGTCATCCAGCATATCCTTCGCACCTTTGGCGGCATCTTCTCCCGCCTGCTTTCCCTGCTGCACCACGTCTGGACGGTTGTCGTTTGTATCGGTCGCTCGCTTCTCACCACAGCCGGTCAAAAGCAAGGCAGCCACCAGCCCTGCGGTCAAAGCAGCTTCGGTCATTTTCTTCATCATATTCCCTCACTTTTGTGGTTTTTCAGTTCCAAGCGCTGCATCATACAGCGCAGCATTAGTGTATGCAGCCAAAAGCGGGAATATACTTTTCTTTTTTATAAATTTTGTCGAAAGCTTACTTGAGGATCATTCCGTCTTTGAAGGCATTTCCGACCTTTTCTCCCAGAACCAGATAGGTGCTGTTGACCGGGTCAAAGGTGATTGGCTGCCATTTCTGCGGGTCGATTTTGCCGTTCTCTGACAAAACCTCCTCTTTTGCGCTGACGTTGACGATTTCGCCCACCAGACGTCCG
>SAMEA3387482__coassemble_2473_pt1 | contig 12831 bp, 10 predicted proteins | sample SAMEA3387482__metabat2_high_PE_030 | metagenome-assembled genome bin SAMEA3387482 (sample SAMEA3387482) | Felis catus | biome: Faeces | place: United Kingdom | collected 2012 | reverse complement strand
TGATATTTTCGGCGGTTAGGCTTGCCGGGATCACCCCCGCGTGTGCGGGGAAAAGATTGTGTAGGATGGACAAAAGAGGTATATTGTGGGATCACCCCCGCGTGTGCGGGGAAAAGGCAGGAAGCTGCCCCGGAGCTGCGGGTTCTGGAGGATCACCCCCGCGTGTGCGGGGAAAAGTATCCTCCTTTTGCTTTATCGTTCCGGCGGCGGGGATCACCCCCGCGTGTGCGGGGAAAAGTCTCCGGCGGTGGAAATGCCTACTAACAGTTTGGGATCACCCCCGCGTGTGCGGGGAAAAGAAAGGATATATCAGCGGCTATGATGGGAGGACAGGATCACCCCCGCGTGTGCGGGGAAAAGCGGGCAGCGATGGACAGCAGAAAGGAATCGGGGGGATCACCCCCGCGTGTGCGGGGAAAAGAGGCAAGATTTTCGAAAATTGTTAAGTCCACCAGGATCACCCCCGCGTGTGCGGGGAAAAGAATATCAAAAAACGGCGCTGGGGATGGTTAACAGGATCACCCCCGCGTGTGCGGGGAAAAGCGTTTGTGGCAATCAACATCAACAACAAAAATGGGATCACCCCCGCGTGTGCGGGGAAAAGTTGTTTATCTCCACGCTGTTTTGCTAGCTCGTAGGATCACCCCCGCGTGTGCGGGGAAAAGTGTATGTCTTACCCGCTCCCCCTCCGCTTTCTGGGATCACCCCCGCGTGTGCGGGGAAAAGCTGATAGCCGCCCTCTGCAAATTGGCGGCTTAAGGATCACCCCCGCGTGTGCGGGGAAAAGCAGAACGGCATCAACATCGGGCAGAACCGCCTGGGATCACCCCCGCGTGTGCGGGGAAAAGTACTACTCATTAAATGCCGGGCGCTTTAGTGTAGGATCACCCCCGCGTGTGCGGGGAAAAGGAATTCATCCAGCCGAATCCCGCACAGGTGATAGGATCACCCCCGCGTGTGCGGGGAAAAGACTGGCAAGTAAACTGCACCATCCGCCGAAAAAGGATCACCCCCGCGTGTGCGGGGAAAAGTTAGAAACAGAAATCAATGCGGAGATTGATAAGGGATCACCCCCGCGTGTGCGGGGAAAAGGCAGGCGTTCGGGTGCATCAGGACGTGCCCCAAGGATCACCCCCGCGTGTGCGGGGAAAAGGCAGCATCTTTTGCCATCGGGAAGTTGGTGGTGGGATCACCCCCGCGTGTGCGGGGAAAAGTTACTCCATGTTGTTTGCAAAGTTGCGCAAAAAGGATCACCCCCGCGTGTGCGGGGAAAAGTTCTGCGATTTCCCTTTGCAGAGCCTTGTACTGGGATCACCCCCGCGTGTGCGGGGAAAAGTTTCAAACGGTGGGATGCAAAGCTTTTCATTTAGGATCACCCCCGCGTGTGCGGGGAAAAGTTCTCATTGGAGCACTTGTCCGCAGGCAAACAGGGATCACCCCCGCGTGTGCGGGGAAAAGGTTTCCGGCGCGGAACTCTCTATCCCTGTAGTAGGATCACCCCCGCGTGTGCGGGGAAAAGAGGAGGTCTTACAATGAACTCGAATATGAGTAGGGATCACCCCCGCGTGTGCGGGGAAAAGCTTATCCTCCTTTTTTTGGAATAAACAGGAAAAGGATCACCCCCGCGTGTGCGGGGAAAAGTAGCCCCGTTCGGCTCCCGCACTGTCTCCCTTAGGATCACCCCCGCGTGTGCGGGGAAAAGTCTTTCTTTAAAATTTCTGCCAAGATTGGCATAGGATCACCCCCGCGTGTGCGGGGAAAAGAGTTATATGGTGCAGGAAAGCGACCTTAAGCAAGGATCACCCCCGCGTGTGCGGGGAAAAGACTAAAAAAAGCCCATAAAATCAAGGACTTTGATCCCGTACCTATCCGATTTCATTTAGTTTTTCGTAGATTTGAAAGGTGGTGTAGCAATCTTCCAACGCCCGATGGAAACGTTCCGGTTTGATCTCAAAATAGCCCGCCAGCGTTTCCAACCGATAATCTGCTATACCCTGGACCTTTCTTCGTGCCAAGGACAACGTATCAAAGCAGGAATTTACAGGAATCGAAATCCCGGTATCCACACTTGCTTTTTTTAAAAACGCCAGATCAAAGCTTAAGTTATGTCCAATCACGACACTTTGCCCTAAAAAGTCCCAAAATTCCTCCAGTGCTTTTTTTAGTTCGATGCCTTTGTCTGCCATCTGTTGTGTAATTCCGGTTAAATCCATAATATCCTGTGGAATCGGGCACTTTGGATGAATCATCGCCGAAAAGCGTTCCGATATTTTATGTTCAATGATTCGTAATGCACCAATTTCCAGAATCTCGTTGTGTGCTGGATCCAATCCCGTCGTTTCAACATCAATGACAACATAGCCTCTCTTTTGTGCTCGTTTGTCTTGTTCGGCACGTTTGTTCTGAACCATTCGGCTAATAGCTGCTTTACTTGATCTGTCCATTGATACCGCACCGGATTCGGTTGTTGCAGGTCGCATCATCAGTGTCAATCCTTCAAAATCCACCGGCATCCAACGGGTGTTGTGGACCCGGAATTCCATTCCCTGTTCGTTGTTGGCAGAATACACCATCGTCGCACGTCCTCTGGGAAGGTTGTCACAAATGCGCTTCCACAGTTCTTCCCGCACTCGCTTGTTCAGCTGTCCAACATAGACACCTGTGTTGATTTCCAGAAGCCATTTGGACAAATCTCCACGCAGCCGAGGCGGACAATCCGTAAGTGTTACAACAATCATCTTTACTCCTTCGCACTGTAAGAACGTCCGTTTTCCACACACCCCTGTTTGTCATCCCATAGATACACTGCATTTTGAAGTTCACATGATACATCATCCGCAGCAAACAGCGTCTGAATATCCCGCACCATCCTTTCCATCAGATGATATTTCTTCATTGCATCTCGGGTGTTTCTCCGCATAACAGAGGCAATATCCTCCTTTTCCACAGTCGCAGCCAACTCAAAAGCCAACGGAATTGTAATATCTGCTTTATAGAGGTCTGCTATGTCATACACAAAGGAACACTCATGACCTGTGTGGACGAATCCCAGACCCGGCGAACAACCAAGCGCTTGAATCACTGCGTGAGCTGCTCCATAAAGGCAAGCATGTCCGGCAGAAAGCGCTTGATTGACCGGGTCTCCTCCCGAAAAATTTTCCGGGTCATAATTTCGTCCATTCCATGGAATATTCCATTTTTTAGAACACTGACGATATACCGCACGAATTCGGGCGCCTTCCCTGCCACGCAACTGCTGCAACGTCAACCGGGATACATCTTCATTTGGAAATCGCATACTGTACATTTGACGTACTACACCCAAGCGAAGCCGGACGTTGCTAACCAGCTCTGCCTGTCGAATCAACAGGTTTGCCCGATGCGTCAAAGCCCGACCACCTGCATAGTAGCGCACGCCATGTTCTCCTACCCACAGGACACTGACTCCAGAGTCACCAATCAATTCCATTGCACGATGGGTCACTTTGGTACCGGGTCCCAGAAGCAAAACGCTAATGGCAGCAGAAGGAAGGAAAACTGTCCCACGGTCGTCTGTTACAGTGATAGCTCCGTCCTGCCTGTTCAGAACGCAATGCTCCAGATAGATAAATGTCATTCTATCAGAAATTTGCGGAAGAGCTTGAAGTTCCGGGCGAATCATTCCAGGTATTTCAGCCATAACTTATTTCCTCACCTGTACAACTGTCATCAACCCTGTACCATAGGCTTTTCCGCGTCCTATTCCGCTACAAAGCATCTGTCGAAATATTTCCGGGTTACTTACTTCCAAAATTCCCTCATAGGTCACCGCCAAAAAGGTAACATTTTTCCCGCTGCTTCCCTTTTTGAAGCGATACCAGACCGATTTTGTTATGCCGAATTCTTCTTCCGACAGGATAAATCCATATTTCTCGCTTTGTCGTTTTAGCCACTCGATCTGATTTTGAGGAGTGCTGTGCGCACACACCCGACCTCGTTGTCCCGGACCTGCCGGAACACTGTAGGTGGGATTCGCACAAAGGCAGAATTGCCAGCGACTGCCCTGACAGATTCGATCCAGCAGCGGGGTATAATCCTTTGTTTGCCAGGTTTCTCCCGGTGGTGCAAACTGCACTGCCATCCTGCTGAGGTCCGGTTTTTCGGAGCTGAGAATCAAAAGATAATTCTGCCCGCCTCGACTATCAATCCGCCACAAATTTCTCTGCCGCTCCCCGGGGAAGGAGGATTCCAGTGCACCGTGGAGTTTGTTGGGTGCAGAAATAGCTGATAAGGTGCGATGGTTATTCATATCAAGACGCATTTGCGTTAAGTACATATTTCCTCCCCCAATTCTGTCATTGGATCGTGTTCAGCAATGGGATGCAACGGATAGGTAACCACTCGACGAAATTCATACTTACGGTGAGTGGGATCAAAGGACAGCGGTACATCCCGAATCAGCCCTCCCTGTTCACCTTTTTTCGCATCCAGCACCAGCCGGGTGGATGTATCCGGTGCATTCTCCCGCAAAGCTTCCTCCAACGGCTTAGGGGATATTTCCAGAAACACCCGTCCGGTGGGAGGGCAGGAGCGCCGTCCCAGATACAGTGGAAATGCCGGAGCTTGCAGTGCCTTGCCAATCTTGTTCAGCAGTTCCTCGTCCTTACTTTCCAGTCCGGCAACAAAGATAGCATCTGATAGATAGTAACGGTGGGTTACATAAGGACTGCCTTTTTCCGGATGGGCTGTATGATAATCCCGTATCATGGTACCTTCCCGGTCCACCCGGATACCAAAGCGCAAAGATGCCAGTGTATGTAAGATTTCCTGGTCCTGTCTGGGAATTCCCAATGCAGCGGCAATCAATCCAATTACACCGCTTTTACTTGGTTCTCGCTGCGTTCTCCTCACATCAAATTTCGAGTCCGTCCCCCAGGACTGCATCGGTCCTGCAAGACGCAGAAGCAGCGTACTCATTTTATTTCCCCTTTCAGCCATGCTTCCAATGTATTCAGCAGAGCATCTACAGAGCAAGGCTCCGCCAGAGATTCCAAACCTTTTCCCACCGTCAGAGACAGCTCCGGTGCAGCTGCAAAATCACGGTAGGTTTCATCTGCATAAGCTGCTAAAGCCTTTGCGGAATTGGCAACATAGCCTTCGTTTCCGGCGCGTACGGGCTTCTCAAAAGCACCTGCCATATTGATGGGCTGATCTCGGCGGACGGCCACATACACCACATCCGGGCGGGTCCAGTTGGCAAAGGTGTTCTGCTTGCCGGTGGGCATGCTGCGGATAAACGCCTCCGCAAAAGCCCGCACTGCCTCCGGTGTTGCCTCTCCAAGCATCTTTTTTAAATCTTCCACATTTACCGTGGCATAGCGGTATAAGGTAGAAGAATTGAATTCGACGGTTCCCAGATGACCGGCACCGGCATTGTCCTCTGGAGAGCAGTCGTCCACAGCAGTGAAATAATCAAATTCATTTTCTATTGCATGGGTGGAAATTGCATGAGCAACCTGAGCGGCAGCATCGAAATTGAGCCCGGGATCATCTGCCACCATTCGACCAAACAAGGCAAGGTCTACGCTGGGTCTGGCTTTCAAAGCCTCTTTGCATTCCGTTTTGTTGGGTGCCTTTTCCTGTCTGGCGGCAATCTCTGCCAACTGATGGATTTGACTGGGGCTGATGAAAAATAATGCGCCGGTCTTCAGCTGATTTTTGTCTTCCTTTACTTTGACTCCGGCAGCCTCCAATACCTTCTTTGCAGAGTCTTGCGCCTGTTTTTCGGTACACTCCGGGTCGAGTGCTATAACCTGACCTGCTACCAAATCAATCACCATTTTGGTTCGCTGTCCCACATCCTCCTGAGACAATATATCCTGAAATTTCAGTCGCATAGCACGTTTCCAAGCCTGACTGGACACTCTGGCACGCGTCACACCGCCGTAAATAGCCGTCTTGGGACTGCCGGTATCATCGCGGTTCACACAGCTGGGGGGAACCGTCTGCAGTACGTGGAAGTCAACATAGATTCTTTCACTGTTATTCATGATTGTCATCCTTTCTTTCCTGACGCCGGTACACAGTCCGGTAAAAATCCTGTCCCCATTGCAGACGAATTCTTGCAGCTCCGTCCGGCGTTTGGAAGACATATAAATCTCCTGCCAATTCTACATAATCCAGAGGGATACCATCCCTGCGCAAAAGCTGGATCAACCCGCGCAGATGGTGCAGACACTCCGGCATACCTTTACCAGTAGCAAATGCATTAAATCGGCGCTGAACCGGTTTTAGGTGATCTTCATCGCCGTCTGCCAAGCTGCCGATGGCAATTCCCAGCCTTTGCCCATCCATATGCATTTTCTGGTCGTTGCCCTGCTGATGCATGGCATATAGAGTCAAGGCACCGCACACCGCCCATTCTTCCCATGTAGGGTTGCCGTTTTGGCTCATAAGCTCCTCTGGAAAATCCCGAAACAGAAGCTCCCAGAGCTGAGGTAGCTCTCCCGGCTTCTTGCCAATCCCACGGCGCAGATTTGCCAAATCAGCACGAACCAGATGCGGATTGGGTTCCGTTTGCCAGTACATGAGTCTTTTGCGCACAAAGCTCATTACCTGCTTTTTACGGTCGTTCATCTGTTTTCTCCTTTGTTATGCTTTTTATGTTGAAGTGATTTCTTATCTGCCAGGAAAATCGATTAAAAGCATTCGGTGAAGAATAAAACTTTCCTTCTACCCAACGTCCTGCAAACGCTGCTTCTCCGGCATTTTGAACCATTTTTTGTCCCTGTTTCATTGCGAGATGATATGCCTCCATACGCCACTGCTCATCTTTTTTTGCCCGGAGTTCTTCTGCATCCCCCAAATCAGGGTCAATGGAAGCCAGCCACCTGCGAAACGGAATATCCACTGCGGAATAATACATTTGGCTTGCCTGATAGATTCTGCCTTTTTCTGCGTCGCTGTCCGGTTGCCCGCCGGCTGCCTTGAAAAGTTCTTCTGCTAACACCCCCAAAAACCATGCTGCTTTCTCGGTCTGGGCAATTTTATCTTGGATCAACTTATCCCACAATTTTCCTCCTTCCTCCAAAAGAGAAATGTGGAAATCCAGATGGTCCTCCAATATATCTTCTATAAAGAAGTCCTTATCACCATATTTTGCTCCTACAGTGCGGAAATGGATGATAAAATTATTCTCAAGAACTTCTTTCCATTTCAGCAATACGACCCAGTTCATAATTCCGGGCGTCTTGCCATTACTTTGTGGTACTGTGATTGCAGAAAAATCGCGCCACATTTGCCGATCTGGTTTTAGTCGTTTCGGTTGGTTGTAGCCCGGTTCATTTTTCTTTCCTTCCCGATACTCCCATAGGGTCATCTGTTCTGCATCGGCATTGATCTTAGAGAAAAAATCACCGCCTAAAAGAGTATATCCTACGACCTGTTCATTCTCCCTGATCAAGAGCAACCTGCGTGATTGCAGCGTCAGCAACTCCGCCTGGTTGTCCGGCATCGCAATTTCTGTTCGCTCCTCTCCCTTGGGTTTTTCCAATTCCCATACAGGGGCAGGTTCCTCCCAAATCTGGCTTCCATCTTTTAAAAGTGCCAGATTCAACATCAGTGTTTCAAAAAGCGTTTTCCCCTCGGCATAGATAAGTCCCAGCTTCCCCAGCCAACCGGCACCTGGTGAGGGGAGTCCCTTCCCCTTCGGCTTTGCAGAGGTATCGTCAAAGCCGTTGAGGTGAATAAGCCACCTTGCCGCTGCCGCATAGTCTAGCCCTGCCTTTTCTTTTCCTAAACAGACTGGGAAAAGCCGCACCTTGTTGTTGCTCTCAGACAGTTCGCCATTTAACTTCGCAGCAGTATATACAGTTCCTACGGATGCTGCCGGAGTCTGATAGAATGGGTGTTCCGGGTGGAAAAGCCAGAAGCGCTCCTTCCATTGTTCCAAATATTTTCGAATTGGTTCTTGTGGAAACTGTCCAGCCTTCCACAGCATCTGCCAACGCTGTACTGCCTGACCTGGAGTTTCTATAGGATTGTCCTCACCATCCAAATCCATTCGATAGAAAACCGTATGTAGCACTGCCAGCAAAAGGCGCAGAATTGCAACATCCTGTGTCGGAAGCTCTCCTGCCAGACGCCGATAGTGATGACCTTCCCACAATGCTTGTGTCAAAGAAATTTCCTGAGACGTACAGTCCTCTGTCATTACTTTGATCCAAGGTTCATCTAAGAGATTAAATTCAATCTCGGACATTTTATTCCTCCTTTTCTGCTAATCCAAACTGTGGATTGTAATACAATTTCTTTCCGGCAAGTTCTGCGGTTCCTTCCGAATTCAAAACAAGGAATAACTCGCCTTGTAACACTGGGGATTGCAGCCATTCAAAGAGTTTCTCTCCCATCTGTTCTTCCAATTCTTTAATCACAGCATCAATACAGTAGTTTTGGCTGAAAGTAGAAGGAAGGCGCAATCTCTGGGCAGCAATAACTCGACTTTCTTCTATGCTGGGTTGTATATTAAGTTGGTAGCGCTCTCTGGAATGTTCTTTTGACAACAGCTTGATCTGACCGTCTTCATCTTGCTGAACCACCAGCACCTCAATAGCGGCTGTTCCATCGCGGACAGCTGCCTGCGCCTGTAAATCTGTAAACATCTGCATATTATCCATTGTGCCAACAATTGTATCAAAGAATCCATCTGTCGAAGGTGGAAGCATACAATAACTACTGGCACGCTTCCGCTGTTTTTTTTGAAATAATTGATGCTGATTTTTCGCATCTTCATACTCCGGTGTAGATTCCGGCTCCCAAAGTGCCTCATCATATGTTTTCTGCACCAATGGGGAAATGTCCTCCGGCAATCTGATTTGATTCGGCAACAAGCCCCGGGTTCTCAGCAACAGATAAGCACCGTAGACTGCAAGGCTACCGGCATCCAGTTCTCCCTGCGCACCAAGCACCAGACAGCGTGGCGTTATTGCCTTGGTGGGTCTTTGCCTGGAGTGGCGATGCAGGCGACCGATTCTCTGCAACAGCAGGTCCATCGGGCAAAGATCCGTAATCAGAAGGTCAAAGTCCAAATCCAGAGATTGCTCCAACACCTGAGTTCCAATCACAATGACTCCCTTGCGTTGCTCCAATGTAGAATGTTTACCAACATGTTCCAGAATATCCTGCTCATGTTGCAGCCGGTCCGGGGTCAAATATCTGGAGTGATCCATCAGTATTGTCGCCTTAGGATAGATCTCTTTTAAGCGTTTCCACAATTCCTGTGCCCGCTTCACTGTGTTTACAATAAAACCCACACAACCATATTCGATTATATTGCCCAGTTCCGCGATTGCCTGCTCTTCTGTACATCTCTCGACGAGAACCGTCCGGCTGGTTCCCTCCGATGGAATTGCCAATTTATAATGATGGTTATCGCTTGTCCAGGTAAGCAGAGGATACTCCTGGATATTTTTGAATTCAGCAGGTGGTTTCTTGCCGGAATAAGCATGGAGCAGCTCGGCTCTTCTCTTTCCGGGCAGGGTGGCTGACAACAATATTACCGGAACATGATAGGCGCCCAACCACTTCAATGCGCAGTCCAAGTAGGTGTTCATGTAGGTGTCATAGGCATGACATTCATCAATAATGACAACTTTTCCAGTCAAACCCAGGTGCCGAAGCATAACATGCTTCTGACGAAGCGCTGCCATAAGAAGTTGATCCACTGTACCTACAACCAGGTTTGCCAGGAGCTTTGTTTTTCTTCCTCGGAAGAAGGAGTGTACAATCAGAGATTCCGGTACCATATCATTTGCCCAAAGTTCCTGCTCCTCATCACCGACCTGAACACTCCCTTCTTCCAACTGCCGAAAGGATTCATTAAATTCCGCCTGTCCATGGACCAGGGACACAGCAATCCCACTGGATTCCGGCTGTTGTTGTGCCCATTGAGTCATTCTTGTGAACATGGCATTGGAGGTTGCCTGAGATGGCAGGAAAAAAGCAATCCCTCCCAAATGAAAACGATTCATCATAATCTCAGCAGCAGAGAGTGCCGCCTCCGTTTTCCCCTGACCCATAAGAGCTTCTAAAATCATGATTCCCGGTTTTTCCATTTCCGCTGCAATCTGCTTAACAGTTTCCTGCATACGATTTGCTGAAAACCCAAAGCGACTCATAAAAAAGTAGGGCATTTTCCAGTCGTCAGACACCTTCCATGGGGCGGGAAGATTCAATTTCTGGAGGGCAAATTCTGCTCGCTTCGGGTCATATTTCCGAGGCAACTCGTCCTCCCTGATCATTGGGAAAAAAGCAGTGTTACTGGCAATCCAGTCTGCCATGATAACAAGACCTGTCAACGCCATCTGTGCAGCCATTCCACATTTGGGTAAATCTTCATGATGGATGATCCCGATTCCATTCAAAGCCCAAGTAAGCAGTTCCCGTTGCGTATTGCCCCACAGGGTGTCCCGTTCTTCTGTATTGTTCCAACCGAAAGACATCGGAGATTCTTCGCGAAAGGAAACGATGCGATGACTCTCCGGTTTCCCGTGGTGTGCGCCGACTACAGCAGCCAAACATTCATTGATTTCTTCCGCTCGCAGTATTTCCGCACCTGCAGCAGCATGAAACAGCTTTTCATTAAATAAGCCCTTCTGCGGTTCTGTAACTAGTCCATTTTTTTCCAGCCGATGCCGCAACGTCTCTCGGTGAGCCAATATCTTCCGCTGAAACATTGGCGTTGCTTTGCCAATATCATGCAGTAGCGCAGCTGCAATAGCGATTTTGCAAAGTTTCTCCTGCGTTAACTCCAATTCGTCATAATAATCATCAGGAAGCCAATGCCACAGCAAATACTCCATTACAGCTGCGGTATCTTGCAGATGAACAACCAGTGGCAGCCAAAGCGTTTCATCCTCTGCGTCTGTCTTGGCATTCAATGCCCATGCCGCATCACTAAGTTTTTCTGTGCTTCCAATCAGATATTGTACAGGCAGATGATTCATATACGCATCACTCCTTTTCGCTCTGTTTGTATTTGATATACTTGCTGTAAGAGGGCGCCGGATTTATATTGATCCTGTTGTAATTGATACAAAACTTCTTTAAGAAGTATCGGTCAATGATAAAATATATTTGAAGTTCTGAAAACAGAGCAACTGGGCTGTTTTTTATATTTGCTATATTTATCACACAATGGAAACATCTCAGTTTGCAAAAAAATTGTGTAAATTGGTGCGTCTTACAGAATTTTTATGAAATTTCGGAGGAATACCAATATAGTAATAATGCGTGAATATTTATATTCTTATCGTACCATAAACATCCATATTTTTCAAGCTGTTTTGCCTTTCATCACCTATCTGTTAAAGCTCGTAAACACATGGCTACGTTTATTCTGCCTTTTCTTAAAACATTTCGTATTCATATTAAATGAAAGTCACACCAAAACAGCATGAGCGAATCATCTTCATCCCCTGTTAAATAAAACCATATTCCCCTGGAGGTAAACGATATGAATTTCTATTGGTCAACATCGCTATCCATTAACAGGAATTGCGGTTGCCGCCATCTAAAATATTCCCCGTTCTTTATTTTGTCGTTCAAGTATCGTATAATGATATAAAACAAAAGCGCAATAGAACCAAAGTGCGTTCCATGAACATTCTTGACCAGAATCTGCTTACGTCGGATTTTGGGGGCAGTCAAGCAAAACGCACGATTTGGGATATTGCCCGGATCAACTGCAATAAAAAACAGAACAAACTGCTTTGTTAACGGTCTACCTTGGCGTAGGTCTACATAATGGATACGGAAGCGCGCAGCGAATGTACATCAAGCGAGGGTATATCCCCGATGGAAGCGGTGTATGGTATGGGGATAAAATATCTCCTCAATATGCCGATTGCTGCCATGATGACTTCGTTTTGTACTTATCAAAAAAGCTGCAATAACGAGAACGGTGTGGAACAAGGAGAAGCGAATCATATGACAAAAGAAGTATTTGCAAAACCATGTGTTGGAGCAATCATTAAAAAAGTGGTCGGCAATGAACCATATATTCTTCTACAAACAAGGCAAAAAGAAGATGGGAACGAAACCAATGGCATGTTCGAAATTCCTGCCGGTAAAATCCGGGAATACGAGGATGTGTTTTCGGCGCTGCGCAGAGAGGTTTGGGAAGAGACTGGTCTGAAGATTACAAAAATATACGGCGAAGATTCATCGGTATGCACACAGATTGGCGATGTAACTACAATTTCATTTACCCCTTACTGTGTAACACAAAATCTGTCAGGAGCATATTCCATCATTCTGAACACATTTTTATGTGAGGCAGAAGGTGATTTAACGGAATCTACCAATGAAACAGAACAGGTCCATTGGGAAAAAGTATCGGAGATAAAACGATTGCTGGAGGAGCATCCCGAAAAAATATTTTTTATGCATATCAATGCGCTCAAAAAGTTTTTAAAAGTGTAAATTTCCGTTTACTGTCGGTAGAGAAGCGCATGGTCTCACCGGGAGGTGCGCCTGATGTCCAAAGAACCTTTCTAGAATAGCGAAGAATCTATCAGCAAAGTAAAATTGACTGTGCTGAACACAACGATGATCATGCGGCAAGCAGGACGTATCTTTTATCTTGATCTTGCTCCGCTCAAATCCTAAGGAATCTATGAGCGAGAATCATGCCGTTTGATTCCCTCTCTCAAAAAAGAAATCCGCTGTAATCTCCATCCTTGCAAGAGTGGACACTACAGCGGTTTTCTTTTTTTGCCCCTTAATGCCTGATAGCTTCGCAATAATCAAGCCCACACCAAGAACCACAACCGACACAGGCTACAGGTGCTGCTT